>Ga0187848_10000793_pt1 | contig 27960 bp, 19 predicted proteins | sample June2016WEW_4_40_FD_132424 | JGI IMG/M metagenome (GOLD analysis project Ga0187848, IMG submission 132424) | Peatland microbial communities from SPRUCE experiment site at the Marcell Experimental Forest, Minnesota, USA - June2016WEW_4_40 | ecosystem: Environmental > Terrestrial > Soil >... | reverse complement strand
CGCCAATCATAACGGCGCGAGGCTTAAAATTATGCCGCATTGCTGAAACAACCCGCTGAACAAAGGCGGGGAAATTAAAACTCAATGCGGCATAATCCGGCACGCGGCATAAGACCCATTCCCGCCAGTGCGCGACCCGACAGATTGCGGATATGACGACGATTGAGCGTCGGCAGGATTTTTCGCATGGGGTTTGGTGGCTACGGACAATACGCCAGCCACCACGGCGCTCAGAAGGGGATGACGGGCCATTGGGGATGCTGGCGGCTCATCATCCGGGCGTGTCCGCTGCGCCAACCCTAAATGCCAGCAATGGAAAAAGTGTAGGTTGAAGTGGTCACGGATAAAAGCCCGATTTTCATTCCAGCGATGCAGATTGAGCGGCTGATTCTTAAAAGCGATTCCCACGGCGCAAGCGGGCGCGGTCACAGGTGGAGGCGCGGAGCTTGCGAGCCACCAGCTCGCCGCGCTGCCGGTCGCTACCGCGTAACGGACTCGCGGGCCGGTGTTACTTTGGCCGATGAATTCCCGGCCTGCTTTGCCCGCTTGCGGGCGTTTTTAATGCGCCAATGCCGGTAATAGGCCGCCATCGCCTTTTCAAGCCAGTTCGCATCGGCAAGGTTCCGGGCGAGGGTGTCACGGGAATAATGTTTGACGCAATAACGGTCTGGATGACCAAGCGGCTTGAGCAAACCCGCCCGTGACAATGGCGGAATGTTATGTGCCGCGATGCCCAACGCTTTGGCCACCATTTCCTTGGTCATGGTGGCCGGGTATTCCACCAGCGATTGCAATGTGAATGGTGAATCAGTAGTCATACATTTTCCTTGGTTAAAGTGACGGTGAGGGCGGCAATGTGGGTGTTCAGCGTGGCCGCCAAACGGCGATCCGCCGCTTTCACAAATTTCAATTCATATTTCTGAATGTCTTGTTCCAGCCGCTGGAGGCCGCTGCCCAGGACAACCACGTCGGCACACGCAAAATGAATCAGCATCTTTTCCGGCGGGGCATCCGGCTCTTTTTCCAATGCCGGGTTGGAAATTTTTTCCGCATACAAGAATTGCGCGTAAGGCAGCAGATAGCTGATGCCGTTATCGGCAATCACCTTGAGCACGGCGATGTTGGAATCCCTTTCAAGACAGGGATTATCGCGCGGGCTAGACACCGATGCGGTAGGTTGATTTTTGTTGTTCAGTTGGCTTGATTTCATGGCTACTCCTTTCAGTTGTTTCTGTTGAAAGCGTTTGCGTAATGCGCTGGCGAAACCGTTTCAAAAAATGGTTGCCGCGCTGCAAAATGGTTTGAAGAAAGTCACGTTTCGGCATGGCTTCAACCGCCGCCAGCCGCGCGCTGGAATGAGTGACGTGCGAACGCAACACCTCGGCATCGTCCGTGAAGACCTGGCAGCGTTCGCGCCCGCGCGAGATGCTGACGTAAAATTGTTCCTGATTGATGGCAGGCAATGAACGGGAGGACGCCACAACAAACACCGCATCCACAGTCTTGCCCTGGGCGGCGTGCGACGTAACGGCGTAGCCGTGCGTGAACGTGCGGTAATCGGCAGGAATCACCCGGCCATCGGCCAGTAAAACAGAATCGCCTTGAATGGCTTTGACCTCGACCAACTCACCGTTGATGAATTTCTTTTGCCAATTGGATTGCAGCAGCAGCTTGTCCCCCGCAGCCACTTTCAATTTCCGTTTCTCCCCCACATCGCAGGCGATGCCTACAGCCAATGGGAAAATGTTTTCGGAACCATCCGGGTGTTGAACTTTGAGCGAGTCATCTTCCACGGCCACCACCGCAACCGTTTCACCTTTTTCAAAACCATGTCCGCGACGATGAAAACGGATTACCAGGCCGGGGCAGTATTGCCGCGCATCCCGCTTTTGCGCTTCAGTCCATGACAGCGAATCAAAAACCTGAAACTCCTTTTCTTCACCAGCCAGCCGACCGGATGATTTCAATTCCGCCCGGACTTTTTCCGTCACCGCTTCAATTTCTGCCCATGTGGGCGCGACCAGCAGCGCGGATTTGTTTTCCGCCAACGCCTTCAAATACGATTTCGCCGCCGAGTCGTGAAGTGTGCCGTCCGAAAACTCAGCAACGGCATTCATCCGTTCCAACTGCGCAAACGCTTCCATGGTGCGTTTCTGCGCCGCCAGTTCCACGGCCTTGCGATATTCGGCCTTGCGTTGCCGGCGGATGGCCGTCAATTGGCCGGATTTGAAATCGGAATGTTGCTCCAAAATCCGCAGCGCATCACCACGCGCAACCGAAGCGTGCTGGCCAGTGTCACCTGAAAGAATAATCCGGCTGTCTTTCCCCAAACCAAACAGCCGCTTCATGTCATCCATCCCCACCGCCCCGGCTTCATCCAGCACGACCAGCTTGTCCTTGGATAATGGTTGTTTGGCCAGCAGCAGGCTTTGCAACGTCTTCGCCTCGAATCCTTCTTTCCTTAACACGTCCGTCGCCGCCGCCGTTGGCGCACAGAACAGTGGTTCAATGTTCGCCTCTTTGCAGGCCGCAACCAGTTCACGCAACGCCGTCGTTTTGCCGCTGCCAGCCAGACCGCGCAGTCCTGTAATCCGGTCACTGGTGCGTAGCACATGATAAATCGCCCGGCGTTGATCTTCGCCCAGCCAGTCGGCAGGCCGATAGCCGGGATGCAACGGCGCGACCGAATCGCAGCCCGCGTTGACCGTCTGAATCAAACTCAATTCCGTTACCAAAATCTGTTTGGTCGAAAGCCCGCGCTCCGTTCTGACCAAATCTGGCAAATGTTTCACCGCCCCTTTCAAATGGTGCAAATCCACCGCGCCCAGGCGATGCGACAATGCCACGTTCAATAATTCATGTTCTGGCACCACTGATTTGCGCTCAAAGACGTGCTCAATGGCATAGTTCAAGGCTTGATTTTCCACCAAGGCAATTCGCGGCAGGCGGGTTGAATGAGCCGAGGCGCAAAGTATTTCGAGGGATTGCCGCTCATCGGCTGACAACTGTGATAACTGCCGTTCGCGCACTTCCGCCGTTGAAATGCCCTTTATTTTCTTGGCCCGGCTCTGATGCACCGCATGGGAAATTTCGTCGTTGGAAAGTTTGCGCCCCAACTTTTCTTCCATTTCCTTCACCACCGCATCGCGCTGTTGCGCGCGTTTGGAAAATCGTTTCAGCATTTCACCGTTCACGCCCTCGATTTCAAAACCGTATTTGGCCGGGGCAATCCGATAGCCAATTTGTTGCACTCGTTTGGCCAGTTCATTCCGATAGACCGCCGTGCCATAGCGAATCGCGTCATACATGCCGCGCGCTTCCAATGCCTTCCAGCAACGCTCCTCTTTATCAAACGTCGCGTTGAACACCGTGAAATGCGTATGCAACTGCGGATCGAGCGCACGCGAACTGTCATGCACGAACGCCGCCGCCACGAGGTTGCCCGTTGTCCGATCCGTTCGACTGCCCTGTTTCCGCACCCGCGCGGCGGCGAAGGTTTCGAGTTCGCGGAACGCGAGCTTGGCCGCTGCCTCATGCGCTTCAATCAATCGCTGGTCGTCCAGCGTGACCGCCAGCACCGAAACCGATTTGGGCGCGGAACAGGTGAAGTCATAAAACACCCGTCGTTGACCTTCCTTTTGGCTCCGCTGCGTCAGCCGTTCGCCATCGTTTGGATTTTGATTTTCGCAAAGCGCATGAAACTGATCGCGTGTGACATTATCCTTTAATCCCAAGCGTTCCGCACCCGCGCCCATCCACTGGCCGGGACGGATTTCTCCGGCGGCGTAGTAATCATTCTGCGCCAGATGCTCGTCAAAATACTTCCGGGCATCCGCCAGATTTTTATGCGCTACGGCACTAAACATGGAACCGATTTTAGCTGGTTTTCAAAAGGCAAAGTTCATTTATTGAACAAAGTGTTTTTTTGTTTGAGCCGTTAATCCGGCCACCAACTTGAAACCCTGCCCGAAGGCAAACCGGCAAATGTTTCATAATGAAACAAAATGCGTTTTGGAATTTCCGCCCGCACTGACCGCCAAAAATAATTCTGGCATCCGCCAGATTTTTATGGACGGCAACCGTGGACACGGAATGTTTCAGTTCTTCCGACCGCGCCACTGGCCTTGCTTTTGCATGGTTTTGACTCTTGTTCTTCATCGTCAATTGACAAGTTTGGCAGAAACGTTCGACGGCTTGGCGCAAGGTTTGCACAAAATTTCACAGGCAAATTCGGGCAGAACCCTTGATAATTCGCGTTTTTCAGGTAATAGATCCTTACATGAAGAAAATGATTTGAGAAAAAAACGCCCTCGCTGACGCCTCTGCCCACGAGTTTCATGTTGGCGGAAATTCCCCTTTGCCACCCGCCCGCCGCCGGCCATGTTTTGATTCATGCTTTTCATCGTTAATTGACGAGTCTGACAGGGAATCCCGACCGCTTTGCGTAATAGGTTACACAATATCATACCGGCAAAATCTGGCAAAACCCTTGACAAAGGACGTTTTTAGGGTAATAAAACATTACTATGATAAAGACGATGACCATGACCCTGACCAGCAAGCGCCAGACGGTGTTCCCGCTGGAGTGGTGCGAGCGGGAAGGATTGACGCGCGGCGGTCCCCTGAACGTGTTTGACCTGGGCAAGGACGGTTTGTTGATCCGTCCCATCAAGACCCCCGGACAAGAGGCCGTCCGAAAACTTTTGAAACAAACACCCGTCGGCAGACATTCGCCGCGTCAGGCAGCAGCCATTGTCAATCAGGCGTTGCGCCAGGTGCGTGATGAATCTGGCCGTCATTGACACCGGCGTTTTTGTGTCGGGCGTCTTCTGGCGTCACGAGCCGCATTTGTGCCTCAAGGCATGGCTGCGCGGCATTATGACGCCGGTGATGACCGAGGAAATTCTGGCCGAATACGAGGCGGTGCTGGAACGGGTAAAGCAGGAGCAGCACTTCACAACCGATACCGCGCTCTGGTTGAATACCCTGCGAACGTCAGCCTTGTGGGTTACGCCGATCCCGTTTCAAGACAAGGTGTGCCGCGACCCCAAGGACAACAAATTTATTGAGGCGGCCTTGGGCGAGCAGGAATGCTATTCGATTATTGCCCGCGACCGGGATTTAACGGTGCTGGAAAAACCTTTCGGCATTGACATCTACACGCCGCGCCAGTGGTTGGGCACGTTGACCCGACCGCAAAGAAAACGATTGCGCGGTTAGGATGCCGGGCAATGTGCCCCAAACATCCAATGATGGATTCGGCACGGCTCTTTGACTGGCCGGCTTGCTTCCAGGTATTCAGCAACCGGCCAGACAAATCGCCGCATCCAGCCGAACCTATCCGGCGGCGCACTCAACGGGCGCTCTGAAATCACGCTTCATTCCGCCGTCGTCCGTTCAGACCACTCCCGATCAGGCTCCATTCCGCTTTCGATTTCAGACCGCCCGTTCAGTGCGTCATTTATCAACTCATTGAGAAATCAAAATTCCTCAAATGGTTGACTTAAGCCGGCAACAAAAAAAGGCGCTGGTGGTTGTGTCTCACCAGCGCCACTACTGAACTCGGTCGGAACCTCACCTATACTCCACAACGCAAGCAGACCACATTCCCATGTTTTCGTCAAAGAAGGTTCGGAAACAACACAGTAACACTTTTTGGAAAACGAAAAATGGGACGATAAAAGTTCCCGAAATGACACCTGACCTTCATAGGAATGTAATGATTCCAAGTCAATCTGGCCGGAAATTGGAGTTGAACCTATGCACGCTGAAACGCTTGCCAAACAGGAGGTGGAAACAAATGCCAAGCTGCATTTGTTCTCCTTATATGTGGATTTTGAAGCGGCGATATGCACCCGATGGGCCATCGGCACAATCACCAAACGAGTTGGCTTGCATTGGAAAACTTCCAGTGAAATGTGGGCGCTCGATTTCCTTCAAACCAATCAACCGCTTCGGCGGATGATGCTCCAAGGGGCCGCCGATGCCGATGTGTTGATCATCGCGCTCAGTTCTCTGGCCCAGCGGGAGTCAAAGTTGATTGAGTGGTTGGATGCACTGGCGAATCAAAAAGCGGAACGCTCGGACTCTGGATTATTCATCGGCTTGTTGGGAGATGAAGACCAGGAGGCGGGCGAGTTGGAATGGACGGTGAAACACTTCATACGCTGCGCTCAGAAGATGGGCCGGGATTTCATCTGGCAATGGATGGGGCGGGAGGCAATAAACGACCCCGCGTGGTTGACTGACAACGTGGAGAAATTTCTGTCGCGCAAACAATGTCTGTCCAACATGGCTTGGCTGCAAGAGACGACTGCAAATGTTGGTCAACTGCCGGAGGCAGTTTGGTTGGCAGCTAATCATCTTCCGACCACAGGCCCAGCCGCGCTCTGAATTTTTGGTGCGTTATCAAATATGCCAGCCGCCAACACCGCATCATCCAAGCACTATACGATTCCGACTCTTTTGGAACGAAAAGGAGCCGTCATCTTCGCTCTCGCTTATTGCCCCGTTTGCGACAAGGTGGAGAAATCGAATGGCGAGGGCCACGGCCAACAATACGCCTTGGACACGTCAGTGGCAAAAATTCGGGCGCACCTCCGTATGGCCCATCGCATTTTCTGATACGCGGATTGGATCGGATTTGAAGGTCGCCGGATGATAGCGAATTTCGGCGTTCGATCCATCCGAGGTTTGCCTGCTAAAATTTCTTGAAGCCCAACGAGAAATTTTTGTAGATTCCAATTACGAGAGTTGACGAAGAGTGCCGGGTTTATAGTCCGCGCGCTGCGTTTGGCGCAGGAGTGCTTGGAGGAACAAACCTGGCGTCTTACCCGTTAGCCAGCTCTTTGACGTACGGCCAGCGAGCCGCCCAGCGAGCGCTCGCTGGCTTTTACTTTTAACCTGGTTTCACAAAAAGAGGACCGGCGCTGGCGAATGCTGCTGCGTCGGCCACCAGCGCCGGTAGGCATGTTGAAGAACGCATCTTTTCTAAGCTGAACGGTGGCAGCAAACCACATTCCCAAAATTCCGTCAAAGAAGGTTCGGAAACGATCCAGTGACGTTTTGGAAAATAAGGTCGCGTTAATGCCAGGCTGCGGGTTTCAAGTTTTGGGTCAGGACCAAACAGGTTTGGACTTGGAAGCAAATTTTTGCTTTTCTAAGTGACACTATGAATACGTCCCTCGTGAAATCGGCGCCGCAAGGTGACTTTGTGGAAGTCAGCGCCTTGATGAAGGATTGGGAAACCAAGTTTCAATCGCTCGTTAGCCAAAAACGGCCGATCAAGTACGATATGTATCCCATGCCAAACATTCCGCCGGAATTTAAGAACCGCCTCACCCAGCAGGGTTATCAAGACCTTATTTTGGAAAACGACAGGTGGCAGCACTTTTTGATTCCGACCTCAAACTAAACCGCTTTTGAAAAATAAATCGAAGTGACATATTCCCAAAGGTTGCCCCTTAGCCTTTTATTGATTCATCGCCTCTGGCAGCGGCACGATTTTCTACTCGTATTCTGCTGGTGCCAAGGGGCGTTCTGAAGTCACGCTCCATTCCGCCGTCGTTCGTTCAGGCCACTTCCGACCTGCTCCGTTCCGCTTCCGGTTTCAGAACGCCCGTTCAGTGCGTCCAATCAAATCCATCGCCGGTTCCAGCCGGAACACATCAAGCAGGCAACCGCCGCTCTTGAGAGCACGATTCACCTCGCCGTCGTCCGTTCAAGCCACTTCCGACCTGCTTCGTTACGCTTTCGGTTTCAGAACGCCCGTTCAGTGCGCTTAATCAAAACCATCGCGATTCCAATCGGAACAGATCCAATGGTCAGCTTTGGCAAAAGTTTCGAGGTTGACTTTAGAACTTCATGGTTCGTCACACGTGTACAATTTCCCTTGCACTCAGCCAATCGGCGGGAATTGCATCATGCCCCGCGCTCAACGCAACGATGCCGCCAACGACGGCTGCATTCGTGTCGCAATCGCCGCCCACACGAATAACCTGGGCCAGCGCATTCACAAAGTCTTCCGCGTGATGAGCAGCAATCCACAAGCAAAACGGAACCGTATCAGGAGCCGTAACCAGTGAGCCATTCCCCAATGCTTTGGCAACATCCTCGACTGGGATGTTTGCTGGTGTCTGACTGGCCAGCAGAATTCCGCGCCGTACCCGGCTTTCGGGCGTGAGACCCAGCACTCCGTCGAAAAACCGGCCAAGGCGCTCGGCAAGAGAAACACTTCGGAATTGCCATGCCAGGGCGGCACCGAGCGCAACAGCAATCGTTCCCGCAACGCCTTCAGGATGCGTATGGGTGACCAGAGCTGAAGCGCGAGCCTCAGAAGCGCAGCGGTCCAAATCCTCAGAAAAATAAGCACCCAGCGGGGCAACTCGCATGGCTCCGCCGTTACCCATTGAACCTTGTCCGCCGAATGCGTTCGCAGCCGTGTCCCTCCATTTGGCTCCCGCATTGATCTCCCGTAATTGGATTCGCGTCATGCTGCCATAGCCGCGATCTGGGTCACGTTCGAATCGCCGGGCAAAGCGTTTTGCAAGTGCCTCTTGATTCAATTCGCCATGCGATTTGAGGACAGCCGCGATGGAAATGGCCATTTCCGTGTCATCAGTGTGGAACCAAGGGCCGGCTGGAAGCAAATTTGAGACCAGTTTAATTGGTGCCTTTGCCGATTGATAACTGAGCATTTCACCGAGGGCATCACCTATGCCAAGTCCGTCCAATGATATTTGCATCCGCTCAACTCGTGTGTCGTGATCTGCTGGCAAATTTGTGTTCCAGGTATTGGAATGTTCCGCGAGCAACTCTTGGACGCGGCGCAACCAAGTTGTTTCAATCCAATCGTTTCCCAATGGCCCAACTCGGTCAACCATCCAGCCGGAGAAGCGCAATTCGTTGTGCATGGAGTAGGCGCGTTCTGTGTTCGACGAGTGTATAAGCACGGGGCACACCGGCAAAAAGTCTCCAAGAAATTTTGCGACATCCAGTCCGGTGCCAGGGTCTGCATTTTCCCCTGACTGCGGATTCAAGTCATGGTCAAGACCAATCAGGGCGGCACTGGCAAAGAATCGCTCGCATTCGGCGACCATCAAATGGGCATCTCGCCATACCCTCAATTCAAAGCCATCGCCCAATCTGGCTACTGCCGTATGGAAACTGGCGATGCGCTCCTCGTTATCTTCGAGGACGAGAATTAAGCGTGTTGTTGGCATGGCTGTTTGTTCGCAATCCTAAATGGAAATTCTTTACTTACTTGCGGCGGGCTTGCCGTACCAGAAGCCACAAAATCAATCCTATGAGCACCGGTGGGAACAACCCCAGAATTATCAGAAAAGGAGCTAGTGGCAGTAACGACCATTGCCAGTTAAGTTTCCAAAGAAACCAAACACTGGCACCTTGACCAGCTCCTTTTTGCACGAACACTTTGCCTGCCCGCCGAAGGGTCCGCCTTACATCGCGGCCTGCTTTCAAGGTCTTTCCGGCAGGGAAAACCACTCCCAGTTGTTGCCGGACAGCTTTGAACTGTTGTCGGCGTATTTCTGATGACGATTGCTGAAATTCGACCAGCGTCTTGGCGATGGCCAGAAGTTGCTGATCATGCGGAACGTTGTTGCGCACATGAACCCGCTGCAAATTTTCCATTGCCTCGCCAATTGAACCTGCCAAAGCTTTTTCAACCGCCAGAAACAATCGCAAATCCGCGCCGTCCTGCTGCCGGTATCCCCATTTTTGCACGGCAAATCCAGCGACCTCATTGGCTTCTGAATAACGGCCAAGGTGCCGCAGGGCATAACAAAGATTAAAAAGCATCCACGGTTCAACGTTTGGGCGGGAACGCCAGCCAGTCATCCATTCAACAACTGCGCTCATGCGTTTGAAGCGCGTCAGAGCATAACCAACCTGTCCCCATGCCGCATCGTCCTTGAAAAATGTCTCCCGGTGGCGCCACAAAAGGATTCGCAAAGACAGTCTTGCATTCAGTTTTCCCAATCCCTGGGCCAGAACTGCTGCTGCGCGTGTTCGGGCTTCGCTTGAACGAATTCGGCCAAACAGCCACATCGCCCGGAGGTCTTGCCGTTTGTCTATTAGGAATTGGATAGCAGTTGCGCCAACCTGTGGATTACAGGAACTCGACACCAAAACTCGTTTGAGAACCTTCAGCGTTCTGTTGGTCAACCCGGCTTTCTTGAGCGTGTCCGCCGCAACTTGCACCGGCCAAGGGTCGGGATCGGGTTGCGTGCAGACCGCGCTGAATAGTTTGAGAGCCGTGGGTTTGTTTCCCGTTCGCGTATTGAGAATCACTTCACGAGCCAGAGTGCGTGCACCGGGTTGATGCGTTTGCATGCGGCGTAAGGTCTCACTCGCGCCGGTCAAATTTCCTACTTCCAACTGAAGGTCGAACAAGTGTTCAGCCGCATACTGGTCCGTTGGCGCGGCGTCAAGCACGGCACTGAAAACCTTTTGCGCTCCGGCCTTGTCTCCTTGTTTTAGACGAACCAAAGCCAACTGACGTTGTGCCCATGTGTTTTCGGGTTGTAACTTCAGAAGCTGCTCAATTGCTGCCTCGGCATCGGCAAAAGCTTGCTGGCTCGTAAGCCAAATAGCCAACTGATGCCATCCCCAAGCGTAACCTGCGTTGTCGCCGAGCACTGCGCGCATCTGGCGAATGGCTTCCGGCACCCTGTTTCTTTGTGCTTCAACCCACGCCCGTCTGCCACGCAACATAAAGGCGTTCGCCGCACAGCTTGTTGCTCCTTTATTACAAGCTTCGATAGCTAGATCGAATTGCAAAGCTCCCGCGAGTAATTCTACTTTGAGGTCCCATGCCTCGAAAGAATTTGGGTTCAACTCCAAGGCGCGATTTACGGCCTTTAGCCGATCATCCAGTTCTTTGGCCCCAACCAGCACTCTGGCCAGTATCAACCATCCATAAACGTCACCGGGGCGTTCATGGGTCAATGCACGGGCAACCTCAACCGGTCTTTCCGGTTGCCCGCATTCCTTCGACCAAGCAATCAACAAATTCCACGCCCAGTCGGCGTTAGGTGCCAACCGCAGCGCGTTTTCAACGCCGGTCAAGGCTTCTTTGGGTTGACGCAACCGCCATAGAACCGACGCCATCTGCACATGGAGTTGCGGGTCAGTAGGTGCGTGACGCAGCGCCCGTTCATAGACAGCTTTTGCATCGCTTAAAGAACGATAACGTTCCAACGCACCTGCGAGGACAAAGGCACTCTGATTCCACACCGGATTGATTTCAAATGCTCGTTGCGCAGCTTTAATCTCAGCTTCAGCTTCGTTGCGCCGACGATGGATTGTTGCCAAATCCAACCACATTCTCGGCAAATGCGGAAATCGCTCCGTCGCTTTGCGGGCCAGTGGCAGGGCTTCTTCATACTTTCCGAGATGATCCAACTGCATGACCAGTGCCGACCATGCGTGCCATAAATCAGGGCGCTCGGCGTGGACTTTCCGCAGAATTTTGAGCAGCCCCTCGGCTTCGAGAACCGGCCGCGCTGCCTCCATAAAGGCGAGCAAACCATTCCCTTGAACCACCTGACGGACCAGTTCGTGTTCGATGAAAGCCAATTCTTCTTTTCGCTCCTTGTCCGTGTGTGCTAGTCTCAACAGTCCGGCAATGGCGTTGCTGTTATCCACATTCAACGCGATTGCCTGTCGAAAATGCCCGCGCGCTTCTGAAAAATGACGGAGCCGTTCCTGAATGCTCCCTATCAGTCCCGCGCTGGCGGAATTCCGTGGCTCAATGCGCTGGGCTTCTTCGGCTTCAGCCAGCGCCTCATCCAGCCGATTTAGATTGGCAAGCGCCCATGCCAGTTCACGTCGAGTCCAAGCATCGCGTGGACTAACCCTTAAAAAAGAGCGCGCCGGGTCTATCACTGCCTCGAAGCTGACCCCACGTGACCATTCAATGAACAGACGTTGAAGCCCGCAATGATGGGGATGCCGGGCACAGGCGTCTTTGAGATGGGCCACCGCAACGGCACGGCCTTCGAGTTGAGCCAATGACCGGGCAACCCCAGCGTGCGCATCCACGGCCAAGGGTTCCAATGCCAAAATTTCGCGGGACAACTGTAGCGAACTTTTGACATCGAACCGCAGTTCGGCAATCTCCGCTGCTGTGCGCAGCCAGTCGTTTTCCCGAACCTTCCCTTTGGCTGAATTGAGCAGGCTGTCGGCTTGTTCTGTGGCACCTAACCGAGCGTTGAGACCAGCCGCGCGAATCATCAAATAACCATCTTCAGGCCGCATCTGAATTGCCTCGGCCAACACATTGCGCGCACGCTCTGGTTGTTCAATCTCACGCAGTGCCCATGCAAGGGTTAGCGCCGGTTGCGCAGACCGATTTCCGAAGCGTTGGAACCGGTCTTCCAAATGGACAAGCGCCGCGTCTGTTTGGCGGACTTGACGGCAGGCAACAAACCATGACTGATAAAGTGGCTCGCGATAACCTTCCACCGTCGCCGCGAACCGATAAAGTTCCGTGGCTTCATCAAATCGTCCCAGCCACCATCGCAATTCAGCCAAGGCAACCATGACGCTGGAATCCATTGGCCGGCCACGCAATGCACGGTGCAGCCATCGTTCGGCGGCGGCCTGTTGCGGGGCATCCACCAGCAAATTTTTGGCGAGTTCAACAAATAATGCCGGATCAGCAGTTTTGTTTGCACAAGCTCTTTCCAGAAATTCAATGCGTTCCTCACGAGCGGCGTCACGCATACAATACAATCGCCGCAGCAATCGTGCGGGATTTTTGGGAAACAATTCCAAAAGATGGTCGAGACAACGGAGTTCCTCCACAGCGTTTGTGTCATACGCCGCTAGTTCAAGTCGTGCATCCCAGGTAATCGAATGGTCTGGCCATTTCGATTTCAGTTGCGCCAGCGCGGCTTGTGCCTTTTCCCGGTCATGCTTCGATAAAGCCAGAGATAAGGTGTGAAATTCGTCATAGAGTTCACTGTCCGGCTGACAGACATTGTTCAAACGCGCCGCCTCCGCGAATGGCAGGAAAACCATACCGCGCGGACCGAAGGGGCGGTATCGCTTCAGAAAAACTTCCGCGTGAGCTTCCAAACAATAGGGTAGTGACGGGTCTCGCAACAACAAAGCATTCCGGGTCTGGTCAAACCCGATGACAGCCTGCATGTGGGCAGAAGTCGCTTCAACCGTTGTAATGGCAAACGGAATGCCTTGGGTCAGCAATGCCAGGGCGCTATCCCATGTTACTCGAAATTCCCGCACCAGCCATCCGTTGCATTCGGCCCAATCTCGCTGTTGCCACGAAGGTGTGCCGTCATAGCAAATGGCTTCGACCAGCGCCAAATGTTCCGCCGGCATTTTCCAGTACCGTCCCAACGCTGCCAGTGTGGCGGGTGCGCACGTTTTGAAATGCTGACGGACAAAGGGCACGTCAAATCGCATTTGTTCAGGCGCCGGAGCCGGTCGGTCCAGTTTCTCAGCAAATTGCCGATTGAAGGCGTCTTTCAATTCACTGGCGTATTCAAACGCCTTTGTTCGTTTCCCAAGGTGGTAGGAAACCCGTGCATGCTGGCCTTGCAACCAAAGTTTCGCTGGCGGTTCGAGCAATGGACTCAAAACAACATATCGTTCCAAAGCTTGTTGTGCTGCCGACCATTGTTGCGTGTCGGCGAGCAGGCTAAAAAGTTGGGCGGCCAGATGAGCATTCTGGAGATGGTTGTCCGCCTCCTGCAACAGGCGAATGGCTTCCTCATCACGATCCAACAATTGAAGCAAATGGGCAATGGTCTGGACGCCAGCGCGGTAGAATGGATGCGGATGCAGTTTGCAAGCGGCTGAGGCCGTCTCTAGCGCCTCTTCCACTTTTTCCATCCGTTCCAGCAAATGCGCGCGTTGCAGTCTGACCCAGGGCGCGTGGGGAGCGAGTGATTCTGCCTCAGTGATCAACTGCTCTGCGATATTGAAATCACGAAACTCGCTTGCGGTTCTCGATTTGAGGGCAAAGAATTCGGCCTGCGATTCACGGGTTCCGCCGGTCATCGCTGGCCATGCCCGCGCATTCAACCAGAATGCCAATGGCCCTCGCCATTGAAGCAGTTGGAAGCCGTATTCAAATTGAGACAACGGGTGATTTTTGTCGGTGTGCCAAAGTCGTGTGGCAAGTTTGGCTGACAATCGAATTCCACCGGCATTAACTGCAATCCGACCCGCCAGGCTACAGCCAGACACACCCGCCCAATCTTTCAGAGGTGCGAATTCCGTCGCTTGCTTTAAGGCGTCAATTGTTTGGCCGCGTTCGTAAGCTTCAAGCACGGATTGAATGACTGAGTCCGGTGGTGTCCGCGTTGTTCCCGAAGTTTCACTCATTGACTTGTTGCAAATAACCAGCGCGGCAAATAATTGCCAGTAAAATCGGCGCTGAGACTGCCCGGTTTGCCTACGTGCCTTGGCAACCGGGCAGACTCCGCGCCGGCATCAAGGCCAAACCTATACGGCCACGCACTCAACGGGCGTTCTGAAATCCGCTCCATTTCGCCATCGTCCGTTCAGGTCACTCCCGACCTGCTTCATTCCGCTTCCGATTTCAGAGCCGCCCGTTCAGTGCGAATGTTATCCAAATGGATTGAAGTCAAATCATACGCTGCCACGAAAATTCATACGTTCACCCGACCATCAAAAATGAAGAATTGCTAGACGCCTAAAAGAAGCTGCGCAGGATGACACCATCTCCTAACGAAATCGTTAGAAAAAAAGCGGTGCGAAACGTGGCGGCAAAAAGCGGCAATAAATTTGCCGCAATTTGCTGCAATGGCGTGTGGAAATTTGCCGCTCTTTGCCGCCTTATGACACCGGCAGTTGCCGCCATTTGCCGCATTCGCGGCCTGATTTCATCTCACTTTAACTTTCACCTGCTCCCTACCACGGTTTTCCGCCACCGGGCTATTCTGTCAGGTGATGACCGAAACGGCACAACCAAAACGCGGCGGCAAAGCGTTCCACAGCATCTTGGAAGCGCACTTTGATTTCATCCACCAGCAGCGCCAGCGGCGCAAGACATGGAAAGAAATTGCAAAGTCGTTGCTCACCGAAAAAGGCATCACCGTCACGCTCTACGCACCGTATCGCTTTTACCGGCGCAAATTGAAACGCGCCGTAAAACCGAATTGGGAAAACGCGGAAAATAATTCCGAAGCCCACCCCGCCCGCCCCATCGCAGCGGCCAGCCGGCCACAATCACGCCCATCGCCGTTGCCACCGCCACCTGATTTCAAGCGTCCTGACCAAACAAAACTCAACACCGATAACTTCACATGAACAACAACATCATCAAACGCATCCACATCAATCCCCAATCCAAAGGCAGCCTCGGCAAAAGTTTCGAGGCTGAATTCAGAACTGCCTGGCTCGATTATCACGGCATCAATTGGAATGGTTCCGACCTCGATGACCGGCATCATTCTTTTGCCGACCGGCATCCAGACCAAGTGCAGTCGCACACGCTCGGCAATGATGACGACAGCAAATCCACTTTGCTCGGTTTGTTCCGCAACGTGTCGCGCAGCGATGCGCCGGTTCACATCATTGATTGCCGGGCGCAGGCTGATGGCCTCATCGTGCAGGCATTGGACTCGTTGCAGTTGCTCGAATCGTTGGCCGCACAAGGCATTCGCTTCACGTTCTTCCTGTTTCCAAGCGAGGACACGGAGAGCATGAGCAATCTGCTCGACCTGTTTTATTTCGCCGGCGACCGTGTGGATTACGTCATCGTCCACAACCCGGCCAAAGTCAGAACGAATCTGTTCCGCAAATCCAACATCGAGGCGGAATTGAAAAGGTTCGGGGCCAGGGAAATCACTTTGCCAACGGTGACTTCCATCACGTTGCTGGCCATCAAACGCGCCGAAGCCAAGGCCGGGTGCAAATTGAGCTTAGCGGAAGCGGCCACGCCCGGCACGCCGCATCTTGAATTGATGCTGGCCGGTGAAATGCAATGGGCGATGCAGCAGATGTTCCGGCAATACGACTTGATTGCCGATTTGTTGGTGCCATCGGAACAGATGCCGGAGCTTGAACCGCAGTCCGAACCGGCGGCGAAACCGGCTCGTTCCAAACAGCCCATGCTCAATCTGGGCGAATGACGTTATGGATTTGGATAAAGATGATTTGGCAATACTTTGCCGCGACCTGACGAAAGAGGAAGTGGATCGGGTTCACCGATTGATACATGAATGGGGCATCGGGCCGGAGGACAGTTTTCCGGCGCAACTGTCATTGCTAACCCGCGCACAATTGCGAGCGGCAGCCAGTATCCCGCGTGCCATCGCCGACAGCCGAAAATGGCTGGAACAACATCTGACCGAATACAGAAAACAAACCGCCGCGCTCACAAGTGATTTCGCGGGCATGGTGGACATAAAGCATGGCGAACTGAAAGACATCGTTCTCAAACACGCGGAAACCGTGAAACGGGATGCGTTGTTCGTCAGCAATCGGCTGGTTGACGCGAATGACGTGGCCAAAAGCATTCAGAAAAACCTGCAATGTGCCGCTGCCGAATGGAATCAATCCAAAGATGATTTGGCGCGGGAACGGCAGCGATTTGAAAAAGTCTGCCAAAAATTGGACGATGCCATCAATCTTCGCGGCGTCCACTGGTATATTGTAGGCACGTTGGGAGCCTGTATCATCGCCCTCCTTGCTGGCCATTATGTATGGCATCACTGAAATCTGCCATCGAATGCCGGGGAACCATCATGTGCGCGCGAATCCAGTTTCAATTGTATGTCGCCGATCGTCGCGTCAATCTCTTGCTCGCCCCGCTGCCCTCTGCGCTCCAAATTGACCCGCCGCCGGCTCCCGGAGTTTTGCTTCTATGGATTCACGCGTGGAGGACTGTTCGCAACTGGTCACAAAATTTGAGGCAATGGAAACGCAAAATCATTGCCTCCGCTGCCTAGCAGCCAGTTTACTGGCGCGGGTGATGACTTCCCCCAGGTCAATCCCAATGGCTTCGGCAATTCGCAACAGCGTATCCAGCGTGGGATTTCGCAAATCCCGTTCAATCAGGCTGACAATGGAATGCGAGAGACCGGAGCGTTGCGCGACCACATTCATGGAAAGCCCCCGTTTTTTGCGTTCTTCTCGCAAAAGGCGGATCACATTGGCGGTAACGGTGTCTCGCAAGCTGTTTTTTGGCACGGGTGAGTCATAAGTGAAATGCGTGTTGACAACAGATGTGACAAGAGTCACAATCGCACCGTTTTTGATTTTGAGCTTGTGAATGGGCGCAAAAGGGCAAATTCGGAACATGAAACCGGATGTCATCGTGATAGCGAGCCATCAAACCATGTTATTTAAGCCGCAAAGCCACGCGGCGTCAGAATGGTTACATCGGCGTTGTGGGTTGGCCGCAGAGGACATCAGCGGCGACACCGAAATCAGAGTACATCCCCGGCGATGTCAAAGCATCGTTGCCGAGATGAAAGCGGCGGGTTTTACCGTCGCCGATGGGAAGGAAGAATCATGCTGACACTCAGTGCGACATCGGCCTTTGCATCATTGCGGCAGAAAGCAAGATGCCGACAAGCGGGAATTGTCACGCATTTGTTTCTTGTCTTCGGGCGGGAAAGAATTAAAAACGGGACGGAAATGACTTGGAAGGCACATGCCGGGCGAAACTGCCTGCAAAGGGGAGGCTGTGTCAACGGCTGTTTTCAGTCCGCAACAGTTTTTGGACGGAAACCCTGTAGATTTTCGCCAGCGCCAGGATTTGCCGCCGTCCCGCCAGGTTTCCGGTGCGCTCCCAATACATCAGAGTCGTTCGGGGAATGCCAGTCAATCGGGCAACTTCTTCCTGGGACAATTCTCTTTCCCGGCGCAGGAAATGCAACCAAGCGCCGTAGGAGTTGCGACGAGTTTTCGGTTTCCGACCCATGCGTGGGCGAGCATAAACGGGGAGGCTGGCGCATTTTATTTTTTGACGATATACCGTCAAAAAAGCCGGTTTTAACACTTGCGGTTGGACAAGCTGTCATTAGAGTGTCGCCAATATAAATATGTAACCCAAACAAAACTTATGAAAACAAGAATCGGGAAGAATGGTTGTTCTTGGAAATCCGCTGTCACTTTGGCCCGCGCGCTCATCGTCGCGGGTTTTTTGTTGGGTGTGGCCAGTGGATTGGCCCAATCACCTCCGGGCGGATATGGCGGCCCAACCAACACGCCGCTGGATTCTTGGTCGTTCCAAGATCAGACCAACTGGACGGACGACGAAAGCAATGCTCCTATCTCGTTCACAAATATCACGTCCTCCTATCTTGGTAACGGCAACTCGCTGGTGGTGGCGACCAACGTGCCCGCCTGGTTGAGCTACAACATTTACCAGCCGGGCACCGGGACGACCAATCTGGTGGTCAACGGACCGGGCAGCCTCACTTTTTGGTATGCACCGGCAAATTGGGCGAGTGCGGATACAAATGCGGGCGGAGCCGGGCCAGGCGATTGGGTGCAACTGATAGACGTGGGCGAATGGACGACGAATTCTTCGTATGGTTATTGGGGATTGTCGGTTGATCCGGGAGGCACGAACATCTATTTCGTATCGCAGGACGGGGCGGGAGACACCTATGTTCTGTCCTCTCCGATTTCCTGGACGACCAACTATTTCCATTTCATCGCGCTGACGTATTCCAGCACGAATGTTTCGCTTTACCTCGATGGCCAACTGGCAACCAACGACCCCGGCGGCTTGGGCATCTGGCCGGGTTCGGAAGTAGTCTCCAACGGTGTATTTTTTGGAAGCGGCACCAACGGCCAAATGGAAGCACAGGGGTCATTTAACACGGTTGCGACCTACGGTTATCCGCTCAATTCCAACGACGTGCAGACCATCTTCAACTGGTATTATCCCTATTACATGATCATGCCCTGGAACGTAGCGATGGACATTGTTTCGGCGCCTTCCAATCCTTCCACCAATACCGACTACCCGGACGTGATTACCGGCCAAGGCAACTTGACTGTTGTCGGTTCAACGACCGCTATCACCAGCACCAACGTCTGGATTACCAATGAGGTGGCCAGCGTGGTCAGCGGCACAAGGGCCTTGACCTTCACCATTCAGGGCGGATCGGACGGGGTTCCGTATGATGCCTTCGTCAATCCGGTTCTGGATTTTTCCACCAACACAAACAAGGCATGGACTTGGGAAGGACAGGGCTACCACGGCACCACCTACATGATAACAAATCTGCCGAACACGGCCTGTTTTCTGATTTTGGGGACCCCTCAAGACTCGGATTCTGACGGTCTTACGGACGCATACGAACGACTGGTGTCCAAGACCGACCCTAACAATCCCTATTCAAATTTGGACGGCATTCTGGACGGTTGGGACATCCTGCTGGGGCTGAATCCGCAGTTGAACAACGTGAACACGCCATCGGAACGGGCCGGTTATGGTTACACGTCGGCGGACTGGTTGAACACGATTTCGGGCGTCAAGAGCGGGACGGTCATAATGGACAACGAAGGCAACGTGACTCAGGTTTCACAATAATTTCAGGAGGAACAATCAAATGAAAACATTGCGATTCTCAATTCTTGGAATACTGGTAACGGCGGTGGTTTGCCAGGCGCAACAATCGGTGCAGGTGCAGCTTGGCGGCGTCAATCCGGCGCAGCGGGAAGCGGCCATTGAAGAAACACAGGCGGCGCAGCCCCAGGGCCAATTCAGCCCGCTGAACACGCCCAGCAACGTGCCGAGCACGCCCGTTGCCGAGGCAATTACGGCGGACATTCAAACGCTGGCCAACGGTTTGCAAAATGACCCGGTGCAGATTTTCAATTACGTCCATGACCACATCCGGCACGTGCTCTATTTCGGCTCGAAGAAAGGCGCGGAACTGACCTACCTGGAAAAAAGCGGCAACGACTTCGACCAGTGCGCGTTGCTGGTGTCGCTGCTGCGCGCCGCTGGTTACACCAATTGCGGTTATCAATTCGGCTGGATGGAAATACCCTACGACGCGACCGATGGCACGCACAACGACCTGCACCACTGGTTGCAGTTGAGCGTGACCAACTCCAATTGGAACTATACGTCAAATTATCTGGACACGTTGATCCGGGTGTATCGGGGCTACCCGGCGGACGCGGCCATTTGGGGCAACAACACATTTGCCTTTCAGCGGGTATGGGTGACGCTGACCAATGGCGCGACCGTTTATTATCTCGACCCGTCGTTCAAAGACAATGAACCCATTCCGGGCATCAATCTGGCGGCGGCGATGGGATTCGGCAGCAGCGCCGCGTTGAGCAATGCGCTGATGACGGCTGCTGGCGGAACCGACACCGGTACCTATGTAACCAACATGAGCGAAGCGTCCGTGCGGGGCGCTCTGACCGGCTACACCACCAACCTGCTCAATTACATCCAGAGCAATTATCCCAATGCGAGCGTGGCGCAAATTTTGAGCGGCTGGCAGATTGTGCCTTCGACCAACACGACGTTGCCCATCAGCCTGCTGTTTCCCACCTACACTTGGGGCGGGCAAATGCCGCTGCTGAACTGGGGCAATGAGCCGACCAATTTGATGGCCAGCCTGAACATTTCGTTTGAAGGCACCAATTATTTCTCTTACATGCCCCAACTGGAAGGCCAGCGGTTGACCCTGACCTACGATTACAATGGTTTCGCGCAGCTTTGGGTTGAAGACACGGATGTTGCGGATAATTACGCTTCCTACGGGACGGTGACGGTATCCGCGTCCTATCCGGTGGGTTATTGGGACACCAATAACAACGTATTTGTCAATACACACGCCTTTGATCAAAGCACCACCAACAGTTATGACGATATAGGCAGTTACATTGATCCGCCTTACTTTAACGCCTACAACATCATGTATGCGTTCGAGCCGGATTGGGGCTGGCTCAAAGAGCGGCAGGATTGGCTGGCTTACCTGCGCAGTTTAGGACTGGGCGATCAATCGTTCGACGAGATTGCCGAAACCATGAACATCATGGGTTTGCAATACCTGCTGGAAAACTACTATGCGCAGCAAATTCTGGCGGCCCAGGCCGGTATGTTGCCTGAAAATTATCAGGTAATGGCCCGGTTGGGCGAAGCCGACCAACAGGGATATTTCTTTGACATCTTTCTGTGGAAACCGGGTGATTTTACGAGCACCGGGGCCGATGCCACCAACTCAATCCGGCTGGCAAATTATTTCGGCGCGCTGGCTTATTTCGGCAGCGCCTTTGAACACGGCGTCATTGAGCAATTGCAAAACAGCAATCTTTTGGGCGCTTCCACGATAAAAATGTTGGAGCTTGCCGTCACCAACAAGCAGGCAGTTTTCCTGGCCAACAACGGTAATTGGACGACAGTCAAGACCCAGTTGAGCGGCTACGGTGCTGGTGATATAAACAATTTCAGCGCCGCGATTGCACAGGGGGACACGTTGCTGATACCCGGCTACGGCGACAATTCAGTGGGAACTTGGAGCGGCTATGGGTATGTGGACCATGCCTCATCCTGGAATTTTGGAATGTTCGTGGCGGGCAATTACGGCGGGTACGTGTCCAACCCGAATGCGTTAGTCAACCCGACCTATACAGCCTTCGCGGGCCGGTATCAACCGCGCCGGGAGCCGTTTGGCGTCCAAGCCACGGGTGCTGACCCGGTGGACATGGCCAGCGGCGCGTTCCGAGTCAATCACACCGACCTTTCCTTGGGACAGCCCGAACCGCGCGGAATCACCTTTGGCCGTTTCTACAACAGCAGTCAGCGTTACAACAATCCGGCAGGCATGGGGGAAGGTTGGGACAACAATTATGACGTGAACGCCCAAGCCGTTCCCGCGCCCCAAGCCAGTTTGGGCGGCACCACGCCCGCGCAGGCCGCGCCCATGATTGCCGCGACCGCCAGCGCGCTGGCGCTTTACAACGACGGCCAGCCTGATCCGAAAAACTGGACGGTCACGGCGCTGATTGCCAAATGGGGGATAGACCAATTCAATAAAACCGGGGTGTCAGTGCAAATGGGTAAAGACCTCCTTCAGTTTGTGAAGCAGCCCAACGGCGCTTTCACGCCACCGGCCAATTGCACCTGGACGCTGAACCAATCGGCCAATTACGTGCTCCAGCAGCGCCACGGCAACACCTTCAATTTCGATTCGCTGGGACGGCTCACAACCGTCGAAGACTCATACACCACCAGCACACCTCTGACGATTTCATATCTCAACAGCACCAGTAGTCTGCCGCAAACGGTCACAGATTGGAAAGGCCGCTCACTCACGTTCACTTACAACGGCACTCCGTTGCGGCTGGCCTCGGTTGCCGACAGCACGGGCCGCGCGGTTTCCTACGGTTACACCCAAAACACTTATGACAGTAATCTGGATTTAACCGCCGTTACCGACTTGGCAGGCAAGACCAGCACTTACGTTTACAATACCGACCACGGACTCAAAGCCACGTTCGATGCTTTGAGCCGTCTGGTGACGACAAATCTTTATGACGGCTCCCTGGAAGGGCGCGTAATCACGCAATACACCCAGGGCAACACCAACAAGACGCGGCAGATTTACTGGTCCGGCTGGCAAACCGCGGTGCAAGACCCGGTGGGCGACATCCAGCGGTTCTTCTACGATGACAAGTCCCGGCTCATCGGTTTTAAGGATGCCTTGGGCAATTTGACCCAAACCCTGTTTGACGGCCAAGACCATCTGGTGATGACGATCTCGCCCTTGCACGAAACCAATCAGTTCATTTACGACGGCAACAACAATCTGACCGCCATGATTGACCCGCTGGGATTCACCAACCAGTTTGTTTATGATGGCAACAACGATTTGATTCGCTCGTCAGACGGGCGGGGCGACGTTTCCACGTTTGGCTACAACAATCAGTTCTCGCTGACCGGCTCGACCAACGGGGCCAACGATTGGGTTAATTTCGCCTACAACTCGGATGGCACGCTTTACACGCGCACCGACTCCGGCGGCACAACCCAATATGGGTATGACTCTTATGGGCAGTTGAACAGTATCACTTACCCTAACAGTCTTGGCGGTGAGAGTTTCATCAACAACCCGCTCGGCGACCCGACCAGCCACACTGATGCGCGTGGCAACATCACCAGTTTCTACTACGACGCGCGCCGGGAACTGACCAATACGATTGCCCCGACCAATCTCACGTTCAGCGTCGGCTTCGACGCGGTGGGCAACGTGGCCAGCACGACCGACGCGCGCGGCAACGCCACGACCAACAGTTGGAGTGCCACCCGTAAGTTGCTGACGACGACCCTGCCACCGACGCCCCAAGGCGTCCCGGTGTTGACGCAGGTGTATGACAACCGCGACTGGCTCTCGCAAACTCTCGACCCGCTCCAGAATCCGACGCTGTTCACCAATGACATTGCCGGGCGCTTGGTTAGCGTGACCGACCCGGTGTTGCGGACTACCACGTTTGGTTTTGACGCTGACGACCGCAGGCTTACCGCCGTCAACGCGGCCAGCGAGACCAACAGCCAGACTTGGGATGCGCGAAATGACCTGATTCAACTGACAGATGGGGCGCACCATACTTCTTCGCGGGCCTACGATGGCGCGGGCAACGAAATCGTTCTCACCAACCGCAACGGCCAGAAGTGGCAATTTCAGTTCGACGGAGCCAACAGGCTGACCAACACCATTTCGCCCTTGAGCCGTTCCAGCAGCGCGACTTTTAATCATCAAGGCTTGCTGGCGACGGCCAAAGACCCGGCCAATCAACCCACCTCGTTTTATTACGACGGCAAAAGCCGCTTGACCAATCGCACCGACAACATTGCCACCACCTTTTATGGTTACGACTCCAACGATAACCGGACGAGCGTTGTCGAAAACGGGAAAACCAACTCGTGGACGTTCGACGCTTACAACCGGGCTTCCACCTACAAGGACGTTAATGGCAACCTGATTCAGTATCGTTACGACGGCAACGGCAACCTGACCAACCTCGTTTATCCGGGCGGCAAAAATGTTTATTACGCTTACGACAGCAACAACCGCATGACGAACGTGACGGACTGGGCGGGCCGCAAGACCAGTATCACATATGATTTGGCCGGACACATGACCAGCATCACGCGGCCCAACGGCACGTTCCGCACGATGAGTTACGATGCGGCCGGGCAGTTGACCAACATCTGGGAGCAAATGGCCAACACCCTGCCGATTGCCTGGTGCCGGTTCAACTGGAACAACGCGGCGGAAATGCAATGGGAATTTGCCGCGCCATTGCCGCACACCAACAGCCTGCCGACGCGGCAGATGACTTACGATGCGGATAACAGGCTATACTCGGTGGACAACCTGAATGTCACGGTGGATTCGGATGGCAACCTGACTTACGGGCCGCTGACCAATGACACGTTCACCACCTTTACATTTGACGCTCGGAACCGTTTGTCAAACGCGGGCGGCGTCACCAACTCTTACGATGCGATGGACAATCGCATCGGGCAAACTTACGGGACGAACTCGACAGCTTGCGTTGTCAATCCCAACGCCGCGCTGCCGCAGGAGTTGATGCGAATCAAAAATGGCGTCACGAATTATTACATATATGGGCCGGGCCTGTTGTATCAGGTGACGGAAACCCCCACAGCAACCAACACCCTGACGTATCATTACGATTATCGCGGCAGCACGATTGCCCTGACGGGCGACAACGGCCTTGTCACCGACCGGATTGAATACAGCCTTTACGGGTCAATCACCTACCGCGCGGGAACCAGTGACACGCCGTTTTTATTCAATGGTTATTTTGGCGTGCAGACCGACCCCAACGGCCTGCTTTACATGAGGGCGCGGTATTACAGTCCCTATATTTGCCGGTTCCTGAATCCTGATCCTTCCGGCTTTGCAGGCGGCTTGAATCTTTATGCCTTTGCCAATGGGAATCCGGCCAGTCTGATTGATCCATTTGGCTTGGGAGCCATCGAAGGCTGGGGTGGTTCCACGGCCACTTGGATTGGCCGAAACATCGTCAATCCGCTCAACTCGGTTTCGACGACTTCAACCACCCTCAATTTTGGCGCATACATGGCAGGTTCAATTATTGGTGGAATTGGGGATTTGTTCCGATTTGGACAAGGCACCGCCTACGCCACTTACGATGCCCAAGACGGCTGGCAGGTCGCCATTGGAATTTCGCAAGACGTGGCGCGAGCTGCCGGACTTTCGACGCTTGTTGCTGGCGGGCTACAAGGAGCGGTGGATGATATTGGAACAACTACGGCTGGTGCAGATTTAAGATTTTCACAGACGACCGCCAGCCCGTGGTTTAGTAAAGGTTCACCCTTTAACGGCTCAACAATCAGTGACGTGTCGGCTCAGTTACGCGCCGGAACACTAACACCAGCCGACTTGCCAATTCAGACAATTACGATTGATGGAAATACGTTGATCATCAATACTCGCTCTGCGTTAGCACTCAGGCAAGCCGGTATCCCGCAAAGTGCGTGGGTTTTGAATGATGTTTCTGGCGACCCGGCAATTCAGGCCGCTGTTAGCGCGCGTTTGGCTGGAAACGGGTTAACAAGTGCTGGAACGCCCGCATTGCGAATCACTGGTTCGGGGGCCAATGCAAGCACGTTGGTTGGAAGTGGAACAATTCCTCCTCCATAGTGAATCATTTATGAATAGAACGCTTTGGAAAATGCCCGTGCCGGCAACTGGCCTTATCAGAGGCCCCAACTTTAAGGAACTTCCAGGACGGAAATGTGAAATCGCATTCTCAATTGAAGCCGAAGACGGTAGCGAAAAATGGCTTACGCTCCTGTTCGACGGTGTGGAAGTTTATAAATGCACTTATCTGACATCTCTAAGCTCCGTGCCTCAAGATTTGAGAACAGAGGCGTATGGAAGGGTGGTTACCGTTAAGAACAGCGATTGGCTGGATAAAGTAAATGAATGTTATCAAAACTATCACAGCCGAAGGACTACAAAGCCAATGGAACTTCAGCATCTTACGATTTGCTTTGACGACGGCCCTTGCTATGAGTTTATTTGCACCAACTTCAAACCGTCCTTTGAAGCATCAGGCATCACAGCAGGAACCAAATGAGTAAAACGTCAGATCAAAAGTGCCAGCAGAAGTGCCAGCAAACCTCATCGGTGGGGAGTAAAATGGAGTTAAAAAAAGTCGGCGGGAGTTATCCTTGACATAATGCAGGAAAGCCTTTAGTATCAAGGTAACGGTGATGATTTAGATGGTTGATTTCGAGTGGCTTGTGGAAGGCGGGATGCGTCCGATTCCGACCCTCGCCTCCAATCCGAACTGTAATTGCAGCAACGGTTTAGGAGGTCAGGGGTCCGCAACGGACACCAAAACGGACACCATTTTTCCAACTCCGTTAGAATCCAGCGTAACCGGCGCTAACCCGCCGACTACTCGCTAACTCTGCGGAACCGGCTTCAGTTATCCTTGCGATTGCGTGAATATATGAAAACACGTTATCGCTTAATTCGCCGGGGCATTCGGGGCGGCCTTTATTATTCTGTGGACACCACCACTGGCAAACGCGCCAGTCTGGGCACCACTGATGAAGACGAGGCCCGCCAGATCATCGAAGCCAAGAACAATTCGGTTCGCCAGCCCATCCTGAATCTTCAAATCGCCAAAGCGTATCTGGCCGGTTCGGACAACGGCATGAAAACGCGCACCTGGCAGAACGCCATTGAAGCACTCATCGGCACCAAGAAGGGAGCCAACCAAGAACGCTGGCTGCGCGTGGCCAAGGACAAGGCGCTGGCCCCGTTGTTGCCCAAAGTCATCATTGAAACCCAGGGCGAACTTTTGTTGCACGTCTTGGAATGCGGCAAAGTATCCACCAATGTTTATCTGCGCCGCCTGCATAACTTCTGCGTGGACATGAACTGGCTGCCGTGGCCGCTGGTGCCGAAACGCCAGTGGCCAGCCGTTGAATACAAAGAGAAACGCGCGATTACTTTGGCCGAACATCTGGCGATTGTCGCCCGCGAGAACAATCCCGAACGGAAGGCGTTCTATAAACTGGCGTGGTATTTGGGCGCATCGCAATCGGACTTGGCATTTCTTCAAGCCGAGGATGTTGACTGGAATAACAACGTCATCAGCTACCGGCGCATGAAAACGGGAACAGTCGCCATTATGCGCCTCGATGAAGAAATGGCGGAACTTCTGCGCGACCTGCCGGGCAATGGCCCGCTGTTTCCGTATCTGCGGACTGTCCGCGCTGGCGACCGGGCGACCGAGTTCAAGCAACGCTGCACCGGACTCGGCATCAAAGGCGTGTCGCTGCATAGCTACCGCTACGCATGGGCTGAAAGGGCGAAAACGGCGGGCTATCCCGAACGGTATGCCCAGGTGAACATCGGCCAAAATAGCAAGGCCGTCCATCGCGCCTATTCCCGCAACGCGCCGGTGGAAATGCCGGCCTTGAGCGAATATGAGAAGCAGCAGAAGGCCATCCTTGGAAACCGCAACCCCGAACCGGCGGCACCCGCCGTTGCCGCATAGGAGGTCATCATGCAATCTTGGCAAATCAAAGCACTCGAATTGGAAGTGTCGGCGTTGAATCGCCTTGATGGATTCGTTCACGAACACGCGCTCTATTTTCTCATTGGAGTCATTTATCTCTTGCTGGCTCTTTTGGCGTGGGTATTGAGCGGGGCATTGCGACGTAAAGGAGGAAAATCCACCATTCATGTCCGGCCAGCCCTTTTTATTCATCTGCCGGGACAGCCACCACCGCCATCGGAACCACCCTTTGACCGGTTATGCCGCTAACGGCATAATGGGTCTTATGCCGCGTGCCGGATTATGCCGCATTGAGTTTTAATTTCCCCGCCTTTGTTCAGCGGGTTGTTTCAGCAATGCGGCATAATTTTAAGCCTCGCGCCGTTATGATTGGCGCGT
>Ga0187848_10000792_pt1 | contig 27966 bp, 25 predicted proteins | sample June2016WEW_4_40_FD_132424 | JGI IMG/M metagenome (GOLD analysis project Ga0187848, IMG submission 132424) | Peatland microbial communities from SPRUCE experiment site at the Marcell Experimental Forest, Minnesota, USA - June2016WEW_4_40 | ecosystem: Environmental > Terrestrial > Soil >... | reverse complement strand
TATTGGTTTTTTTCTTGTCGTTAGACAAAGTTAATCTCCTTGATATAGTCATTAAAATAAGTTAATAACATTGTGTTTTGACTTATCAAGTATTCTCAACTTTAGTCTTGCCGAAAGTCACATATGGCACGACGCCTGTGGAAAAGAACCTGTGAGCTTCCACTTGAGTGCCCTATGTGCGATAGAAAGCTTGACTAGTCATGTATATCTCAGTGGAAAACCACTTTGCTCTTGGGATAATTATGCACTGGTCTGTATATCGAGTTAATATTTGGGATTGACCAAGTTAAGTCGATATTTGAAAAGGGACAACTTGTTCCTCAAGGAGAACCAATTAGAGTTAGCATTCCTCTTCGAGTGAAAGAAGAATCCTTAACAAGTTATGTAATTTGGTACATTTCTTTCAAAACTTTGCTAATACATGGTTCAACAGATGAATTTATGGACGAAAAGTCTAAACCATCTACTCGTGTAAATCTGGAAGAAGAAAGAATCCTTTGCAATGGTTTTTACTGCAATCATTTTAGTTACTGCAAATTCTTTAATCACTCGAAAAACCATATTATAAAAAGCTCCAGCTTATCAAAAGGAAATGGCGTCAAATAGCAGATCAGCTTTCGCTTGCGAAAGAGTTATAGCTTAACCGACTTGACTATTTGGGTTGGTGTTCAGATTGCTTGAAGGCAAGAATGTGAATCTGAGAGTTGTAGAGAAGGAGGATTTGGCATTTCTTGCGGAATGGTTTAACAACCCTGAGGTCTTCGGTGAATACAATCCTCTTATGCAGGTGTCCAGAACAGAGATAGAGAAGAATTATGGAGAAAAGAAGTTTGAAGAAACTGACTTCTTCATTGAAGGGAAAGATGGACACAGAATTGGTGGCATGTGGCATTTCAACGTAATGCATCCTGCAGGAAACCTAGTGGAAATAGGTTATTTCATGGTTCCAACTGAAAGAGGCAAAGGTTACTGCACAGAAGCCGTCAACATTATGGTGGATTACTTGTTTCTTTCAAAGAATATAGAGCGTATACAAGTCCAGACTGATGTGAGAAGCGCGCGCTTTTGTATAGCATTCTCAGAGAAGAATGGAAAGAACCAAAAATACTGACAAAAACCGCTAAAGGAGAATGATTCCTGCAATCATAATTCGTGGTAAGTGAAGACATGCAGAATAAGCCTAAAATAGAGTACGTTTGTGGCAATGAAGCATTGCTAGATACTATCAAGTTGCTTTGGCTAAGTTTGAATCAAGATCATCATGATTTATCCCCATATTTCAAACAGGATTACGTTGAAATAAATTTTGAAAAAAGGAAGGCTTCCTTGCTAAAAAAGGCTGTGAACGGTGAGTTAAGAGTTGATATTGCTGTGGATGTTAAAACAGGGCAGAACGTGGCGTACTGTGTAAGCAGCATTGATGAGGAAAAGACAGGTGAAATTGAATCTATATTTGTTGCTTCCAATTATAGAGGTTGGGGCATTGGAGATAGTCTTATGAGAACAGTTTTGACTTGGATGGACGAAAAGGGAACAGTAGCCAAAATAGTTGAAGTTGCAGCTGGAAACGAAAAGGCTTTTAGTTTCTATAATCGATATGGTTTTTTTACTAGAAAAACTGTGTTGAAGCAAATAATGAAGGGTTAAAAAATTCTATTGCTCTTGGCAGTAAATTCTCATCTATAGAGTTGAAGTCGGGTTTAACATAAAGTAACATGGCTATCTCATCGATGAAAGTCTACACGATTTACCATTTGTCCTGTTGGCTCATAAGTTCTTTTTTAAGGTCTTTTTCGATTTCTCGGTAAACATCTTTCTCAGGTTTTGAAACAACTTCTATTTCAGCGCCTGTAGAGTTTTTCACGATTGGAATTTTTATGAATCTATCTTGCCTGCGTGCAGGAACATATTCTAAGGTTACTTCTTTAGAAGCGCAGTTGAGTTTTTCTTCGGAATTCCATAACTCATACATTTCAACTCTGATGATGTGCAATCCAGCGCTTATTCCTCTCATGTCTAGAGCAGCTGGTAATTCTAAATCATCAGCTGAAAGAGGACCTTGGGGAATTCGGACGGTGGTTTGATATAGTTTTTGTCCATCAAAATATAACTCCGCAATTATCTTTGAGAAGGCAGCCCTCGAGGGAATCAATCTAAACACGACTTTGAGCTCTAAGTCGTCTTCTCTTGCTTCATTGCAAATCTCAGTTATTACTATCTGCTTATTGGTACTAGCTTCAATCTTCTGGGAGGGCTTCTCTTGCCCAGTGGGTAAACTATCAAATGTTGTTTGCTTAGACTTTTTAACCTCAGCAAACGTTTTTTCTCTTAAGCGCCCAGTTTTTGTTACTTTTCCCATTTAGCTTGTACGCATTCTTGTTTAGTTATTAGTTTTGCGGTTTAGGGTAAGAAGCATACTACGTTTGCTAAATGTTTTGTAAATATTCTCATGAAAGAAACGCTTAATCAGTTTAGGTTCCAACAACCCATCGTTTGGGAAGGTTCAATAATCCTTTAACCTGACTAAGTTTCGATAGTCACTCAAAGATGGATTCATAGCGTTTTTTCTTTCTTCATTTAAAACTTTTTCTTGTACAGCAACTTATTTTCTTTCTAAGAAATCTTTACATTTACCCAAAACAAAGTTAAATTCAGAATCACTGCTTCAATATTGAACCAATTTTCTCTACCCTAACCCCCATTTTGAATTTTCTCTTTCTGTTTACGTTTTTGATGATACAAAATCCAGTTAGATGCTTGTCGTAAAATGATTTAGTAATTCAATACTGGTTCTGGGTCTCTTCACCTATTTTTCTGGAAACTCCGAGTTAGTCTCTGGAAACAAGAGGTCTGTAATAAGTAAACACGCCGATAAAGCCTTTCCAGCTCAAATTCAATGAAGTAGCTACCCTTCTTCTAGCCAAAAAATTAAAAATACATTGTTTTTTTCTTGGCTGTTCTTTTTGCGGAACACTCTGTTCTCTGGGGAGAGCTATAAGCATGCGCAGAACAAGTATTATGTGGGCAGCGGTGTATGTTATCCACTGTTAGAAGAACCAGCTTGGCAATCATCATTTCTGCATCATTTCTGTATTGTCACTATCAGCGGCAGATGGAACGCTACTTGTGCATCCTGCTATTGAGGATTCAGGGTTGTCGAAGGCGCTGATGCATCGAGGGCAAATAACATGAAAAAAACCGCTGTCCTTGCCTTAATTCTCGTATGCTTGATGGCTTCAGGCGTAGTTTGTATACGACCAGTTAAGGCTCAATATCAAGACGATATTACAATCAATCTGGACGGTAGCGTGAGTCCCTCAGGTGCACCGATTCAGCATAGCGGAAACGTTTACAGAGTAACTGATGACATTGAGGGGTCAATTATTTTAGATAAAGATAATGCGATTCTTGATGGTGCAGGATACACAGTTCAAGAAGTTGTTGGACCTCCAAGCGTTTATTCTGAGGCAACTTTTTCTTGGCAAGTAACCCCACGTTTTAACGACACAATTGTTAACTTTGTTATTGATAATGGCTATATCGGTTTTGACACGCTTATAGATTCAACAATCGCAAACAACACGATTAATGGAGGCAAATTTAGTGGCATCGGGATAGGCTTCGGCGAGGGACCATGTTCGGGATGCGTTATATCTGGAAACAACATAACAAGCAACCTCTATGGAATCACAATCTTTGGTTCAAACAACACAGTTATTGGAAATTACATAGGAGGAACTGGCACTGGAATATCGTCTAACTACGGTTCTAACAATATTTTCATTGGAAATTACCTGAAGGGTGCAATTTCCGCCGCAATAGAGTTAAACGGTTGTTTCAACAATACCTTCGTACGAAACGAGATAGTGAATAATAACGAAGGCGTCAATTGTATAAACATTATGGACCAAGGCACTAATGGTAACCTCCTCTATTGTAATGACTTCATTAACAACACAAAAAACGTAGCGGACACGGAAATTTTAGCCCCGATCGCAATTAACAGTTGGGATAACGGCACCGTGGGAAACTATTGGGATGATTATCTAGCGAAGTATCCTAACGCTACCGAGATAGACAGTTCGGGAATAGGCGACACACCATACGTGATAGACGCAAATAACGAGGATCTACACCCGCTTATGGAGCCCTTTAACGCGTTTGAAGTGATAGCTTCTACTCCGCCGAAAATATCGGTTTTGTCGCCATTAAGCCTGAAATACAATGAATCCAGTGTTTCTTTGATTTTTACATTAGATAAAGTTGCTAATTGGATTGGTTATAGTCTCGATGGGAAACTGAACATAACCGTAACTGGGAATTGTACGGTGACTGACATTTCTAATGGCTTGCACAGAATAACGGTCTACGCCAATAACACATTCGGAAATATGGGAGCATCAACCATCACCTTCACCGTAGCCAAGTCAGAGCCTTTTCCAACCGCTATTGTTGTCGCTGTTACTGGAGCATCAGTAGTGGTTTTGGTGAGTGCTGGTTTGTTGGTTTACTTCAAGAAACACAAGCATTAAGCCGTTCCTGACCAAAGCGCTTCTGCAAAGTGGTTACACTCCCACTGAATGAATATTTGGTGTCCTTAGGCTGAGAAGTTTTGTGTAATTGAAGTTACTCCAACTCTTGCGTTGATATTCAATGTCGGCGACATTTGGATTTTTATGAATGTTATTCCCTGCCAATTGCAAATGACATTATAGCTCTGGTGATTTGGGAGAGTTATGTTATAATGCCCATTTTGAATCGGTGCAGTATACGTTAAATTTGTCACTGTATTCGTAAATTGTATTTGTGTCGGTGCAATATTCATGTTAAAGGTTACTGTACCTGATACTTGGATAATACTATTTACTATTGTTGGAATTGAGGTTAGCGTTGGCGTTGGTGTTGGAGTTTGAAGCGGTATACCTGTTGAACCACTGCCATTTAAAACATAGAAACCTGCTACTGTAGCTACTATTAGCACTATTAGTATCACTGCAACGGCAATTCCAATGTTTCTGTTTCTGTTAGTGCTTATAGGAGTCGAAGTTAGAGGTTTACTCATTAATTTTCAACTTGTTTTATTTTCATGATAGAATGATGCTGTGCACATGCTTTTAGCTCTCCCCAAAGAACACTCTGTTCCTCGAGAAGAACACACTTGAATTATGCTCTACCAAAGCAACGCTTTACTGCAAACACGGATAAACGAGAGTTAACTGCTTTGGATATTCTGCTACTAAACTACTTAATAGAAGCTGTAGCAAATGTTATATGCAAATCGATTTTAGAAAAGTAGCCTATGCATAGAATTGTCTTGCGGCTACTAGCTTTCCTTGTGATACTCCTGATGGGTATGCCGATTTTGCAGTCATCCGTGATTGCACAAAATACACAAGCTAATTCAACTCAAGCTACAGTACCTACAATGATAAATGGAGTAGTGTGTCATCAATTAAATGCTCAACAAGCTCAATTATTAACTAGTAATGGAGTTGATTGGGTTAGTGCCGACATAAGTTTTGGCGGATACGACGAAAGTAATTGGAATACAATCTATAATTTAGCTCAAACTTATCACTTAAAAGTTCTTGGTATATTAGATACGTGGACTATGAATTTTACCACTTTTACTCTACCTCAATGGATAGCTGCCGTTAATCAATCTGTAACTCAATATGGTAGTGGAATATCAGCTTGGGAAATATGGAATGAACCTTGCTTTACACAGAATTATTTAGGTGTATTTCAAGGATTGCCATCACAATATGTAGAACTAATGAGTACTGCATATCCTATAATTAAGGCAGCTTATCCAAATGCTATTGTATTAGGATTAGGTGGATTACCACTGTACACTAGCATAGAAGGACCATCTAATAATACAACGTGGGTTCAATACTCGCTTAATTTTACTCAACAAGTGGTCGCTTTAGGTGGAATGAATTATTGTGATGCTATATCTTTACATGCTTATCCGTATGGAAGTTTGACTAATTATGTAAAACAAAATTGGTCTCAATCATTATCTCAATATGAAGCTATTACAGGTAAAGATGTGTGGATAACGGAAACTGGACAAGAATCTGTAGGTGAGCCAACACCATGGTCTAATACAAAAGAACAATCAAACTATATGATTGCAAGTTATCCACTCTTCCGTAGTTTAGGTGTAAAAGCATACTTCTGGTATGAACTTCAGGATAATAATAGTTTCACTGATTATACTTTTGGTTTATATAATGTAAAGGGAACTGCTAAACCTACGTTAGGAACGTATTTTAGTCTATTGTTGCCCACTCAAACATCAAGCCCTTCACCAAACACAACATCCTCGCCAACACCAGAGTTTCCAACATTTATTGCTGTTGCAATAGTTCTCATAGTCGCTATAGCAGGAATATTATCCTATAAAAAGAAAAGGATGTCCTACTCTCACCATACTGAACTGAAAACTGAAAAATTAGATAATCTAGAAGATTAAAGGCAGATTCTCGAAGGATTTTCTTGAACCAGGCTTTTCCAGCTTAAATTTTAAAGGAAGCAGCTACCATTCTTCCAGCCAAAAATTAAAAATACGCTGTTCTTTTTTACGGTTGTTCTTCTTGCGGAACACTCTGTTCTTCGGGGAGAGTAATAAGCCTCATTCACAATGGCAAGGTACTTAAAGATAGATTTGCAAGGGGCGCGGTTTAAGGATGAAAAAACGCTTGGCAACAGCTCTCTCAATGGTCATAATCATTGTTATTGTTGTGTCGGCATTTGTTGCTATAGAAAGTTCCAAGTCTGCCCCGACTTATTCCACTGCCATGGCAAGCAAGAAGCCGTTTTACGTCGGCGTCACCTACTGCGGCAACTCAACCACCGAAGCAGAACACCTTATTGACAGGGTCAAGAATTACACTAACTTGTTTGTTTTGGACTCTGGGTCACTGATCCAAAACCTCAATGCTACCGAGCAGATATGCGATTACGCTGTTAACGCTGGATTAAATATCATTGCCTATTACGGAACAAATGGCGATGAAAAAGTTTGTGATTCTTTGCTTAGCGTTGCTCAAACCCGTTGGGGTGATCACTTCTTGGGTTTATATTACTGTGATGAACTAGGCGGAAAAATGATTGATGGAGAAGTACATCTTTACGACAGCGGAAACGAGGCGGTTACTAAGGAATCAGACGGCTCCGTTGTGGTTAATGAAGCAAACGGCATATCCAACTCTACAACACAAACATTTTCGCCTTCAGGACAAATTACCATAAGCTATATTACAACCGTCAATATTCCAAGCAATGTCACCGTTGTGGGCACCAATGCCACTGTAACAGTTCCATACACATCACAATTTTCAACCACTACTTATTACCCAAACGGCACCATCACTTACATTATAGCCACTGGTTCAGTAGTCAAGGGGCCACTAATATACCAACCGAACGGCACCGTGCAAGACCAAAACGGCACTGTAGTAACCGATGAAGGCAATATCTCTCGATTTGAACCCTACCAAGAACTCTGGGATTCAAGACCAATTCAAACCTACGCTGAGGCGGCAAACAGCTTTGTAAGCTACGAGCAGTCCACATTAGGTTCAATTGGCAATCAATCAGCCGTTAAACTCTTCACCTCAGACTATGCTCTCGACTGGTTTGACTACGAAGGAGGCTACGACGTTGTGCTAGGCCAGCTTGGCTGGGGCCAATCGGGCACCCAAGACATCGCATTGGTCAGGGGAGCGGCAGACATTCAGAACAAGAGTTGGGGCGCAATGGTAACATGGCAGAGCCTGACAGCGCCTTACCTGCAAAGCGGTGACCAAATGTATAATGAAATGCGCCAAGCATATGAGAGCGGCGCAGAGTACGTTGTAGTCTTCAATTACTCCCCTAACGGCAATGGCACTGGACTACTGCAGGATCAACATTTTGCAGCTTTGCAGAAGTTTTGGACAGACGTAGTACAGAACCCCAGAGAAACCAACAACGTGGCAGGGCAAGACGCGTTGGTTCTGCCTAACGATTACGGTTGGGGTATGCGAAACCCGAACGATCACATTTGGGGCTTATGGCAACCCGACAACTCTTCACAACAGGTTTGGAATGCACTACAAGCATCTCTTACTAAATACGGGTCAAAACTAGATGTAGTCTACGACGATCCCGCTTACTCACTGGCAGGACGGTACCAACATGTTTACTACTGGAACCAAACCATCTGAAACTCTACATCACTTTTGGAATCCGCACTTGCAACATATTTCTATTGACCATTTAAAGACGGCCTTTTAACTCGGCATCTTTTTGACTTTTCTTGACGAATTTTGACTTTTATTGACGTTTATTAACTTTTCTTGACGCAACCTGCAAACAATTCAAAGCCTAAAGCGAAAAACAACCCAAAACAGCCCCATCAAAAATGCCGCACAAGTGTTGCTGTTCTCTTCAATTGATAACAGGACCAAAAGTAGAGACAGAGCAGTGCTATACAATGACTATTTATTAGGCTCGATGTTTTAGAAGCGGATTTGATTGCATGCGAAAGTTATGATGGAAAAGTTCTCATCTGCCTAACACTAATCTCAAATACGAACAAGATATTTGCTTACAGAACAACACAAAGCTACGTAAAACATATTTAATGAGGAAAGCTAGAATTTCGTCTTTAGCAATTTATGGAAAGAATAAGATTAAAAAGAAAATTATTTTTCTTGGTCTAGTTCTATTCGGCATTCGTCGCAAATGTTTTGTCCGTTTCGTTCCTTAAGGCTTTCGGAATAGACGTTGCAGCGGTCGCAGTATCCTGACACAGGCGTCTCTTCGGTTTCTTCAGTTCGGTTTGCATCTTCAATGCGTGATCTTTCTTGGATTGTTTCTATTAGTTCAGGCATTACACCTAGGATGTCTTTGCTTGAGATTATTCCGACAAGGTTGCCTTTGTAAATAACGCCAAGTCGTCTGATATCTAGCCTGTTCATTCGACGCGCTGCTTCAGTTATTGTTGCGTCAGGTTCAATTGTTACCAAGGGGGTTGTCATGATTTCTTTGGCTTTAACTGTATCAGGTTTTAGGTTCTTTGCTAAAACCCTACTCACTAGATCTCGCTCTGTAATGATGCCGATTGAATTTCCAGCTTTATTTGTAACTATTATGCTGCCTAAATCACTCTTGTCCATGACAACTGCAGCTTTATTTGAAGCTTCATTTTCATTCATAGTTACAACTGGGCTGCTCATTACGTCTTTTACTAGCATTTTTGTTCTTAATCCGATTTCAGACATTTCAATTTCACTTCTGGCAATTTTTAGACAAGGTCAGCTTCACTGCAACAAATAAAGAGCCGCATAATTTAAGATTTGCTTAAACAAAAAGAGTGTTTCTGTAAAGTTTTATTAGACCCCGAACGGATAGGACAAATGCCATATGAGCAATGTTTATGCTAAGAACAAACGCTGAAAAACTAATAAAAATATCAGTCATGGGTGAAATAGCCAGCCCAACAATCAGATCAATCTATAATATTTCCGCAACAGGGAAACCCTTGGTTTTGCCTGGAGTAGGCGGCATAACCTATAATCTAAGAGTCGGCGATCCAGCATGCGGTTGGGAAGCTGACCATGTGGAGCCAGGCGTTAGCGTGGAAAACAAGGAAAACGATGCCCGCTCAGGGCAAGCCGCTAACACCGCATTCAACGTGTTGTCATGTGTTGGAAACAAAGTTACCGTAGTTAACGGTGACGCTAAGGGCGCTGAGGGAACTGTCACAGGCAAACACGGTGGAATCGAGCATGTGCTGGTTGATTTTCCCGCCGAGGTTTTGGAGAAGCTTGTGCTTGGAGACAGGATTTTGGTGAAAGCTTTCGGCGTGGGTTTAAAACTGGTTGATTTCCCAGAAATTAAAGTCTTGAATACGGATCCAGCGCTGCTAGATGTTTGGAGTATCGAACCGAAGGGTGACAAACTTGAAGTGCCAGTTACACATATTGTGCCAGCGGCCATCATGGGTTCAGGTTTAGGAGCTAACCAAGTTAACTCGGGCGATTATGATATCCAATTGTTCGATAAAGCAGTCGTTGAGCAATATGGGCTTGAAAGTTTAAGGCTTGGCGATTTAGTAGCTATTATTGACGCGGACCACTCGTTTGGTAGAATTTACCGTCAAGGTGCTGTTTCAGTAGGTGTCGTTATCCACACAAACTGTGTTACAGCAGGACACGGACCGGGAGTTACAACGTTGATGACGTCACCTGATGGAAAAATTATCCCGCAAATAAATCAAAAAGCAAACATCGCGTCTCTCTTAAAGTTAAGGGCATATATATAAGATAGTTTATAGCATACTTGGAAAATAAGAGAAAGAGGTTAAAATAATTGCCATCTAAGCGAAAGAGCCGAGGAAGAGCAAAAGGAAGCAAAGGAAGCAGCAGCCTTGTTCAATGCGCTAATTGTGGAGCCATGGTGCCGCGCGATAAAGCAAAAAGAAATACTCGTCGTGTATCGTTTGTTGAACCTCAGTTAGCTAAGGAGCTTAGACAAAAAGGCACATATCTAGCTTCATGGGTGGACACAAAATACTACTGCATATCATGTGCGGTTCACCGCGGAATCGTTAATGTTAGAGCCGAAAGCGAGCGTCACTCACGAGCCAAAAGACGATACTAAGTAACTTACACTGTTTTTTTCTTTAATTCTTTGTAAACGTGAAATGCTCTTTGTATAACGGTAAAGTTGGAAAGCACCGCCAATAAAGCTATACCATAACCCAAAGCGGATAACCAGAAAAACGCGATTATGCTGACAGCAGCTAAAATAAGCATGCGTTCAGCTCTTTCAGCGAGGCCTATTGACTCCATTTTTATGCCCACTGCTTCCGCTCTTGCTCTAGTATAACTTACAAGTAGAGAACCTGCTAGTGTTGCTAAGGCCCAAACTGGACCCCAAACTGGACCCCAAGCCAGGTTGCATAATCCCGCGATAATTATGGCTGAGTATACTATTGCATCTGCATATCTGTCAAGGACCGAATCAAAAAAGCCGCCGAAAACTGTTACTTGCTGAAAAGTTCTGGCGATTATGCCGTCAAGCGTGTCGCAGAATCCTGACGCTAAGAGCAAAACTGTTGCTAAAAGAAGAAGCCACCGGTAGCTTGGAGCCATTGCGTATGCAACGGCTGATGCGACAGCGAGTACGAATCCGATAATGCTTACTTTGTTGGGAGTTAAACCTATTTTGTGTGCGGCTATTGCTTGTGAAGTTAGCATTTGCTGAACTTTCTTCTTCAGTTTAGTTAGCAAGTTAACATCCTGAGCCTGTTGATTGTTAAAGCTCATTATGGGTCGGGTGTAAAAAAGCCTTTCCAGCCAAGTCGCCGTCAAATGTTGAACAATTTTCCATATAGACGGTTTTTCAATGGGCTTATTAGGAAGAACCCGTATTATTTGGCAGTAACGTTTCCGTTACAAGTCAAATGCAAGTAATAGTGACGTTACACAAAGCAAACACAAAGGAGTAAAGAAAATGGCTCAAAATTCTGGCGTTATCTTCGTCGGGAATAAACCTCCAATGAGCTATGTTTTGGCAATCATGACAAGCTTCTCCTCAGAAACCTTGAATGAAGTCACTTTGAAAGCTCGAGGCCAATCCATAACCACCGCTGTTGATGTCGCTGAAATTGCACGAAACAGGTTCATTAAAGACCTCAAAGTTGCAAAGATCGCAATTGGAACGGTTGAGATGCCACCACGTGAGGGAGAGAGCAAGTCCAGAATGGTTTCAACGATGGAGATAACGCTAAGTAAAAAGTAAAGCTGGACATCGAACAAAATCCAAGAAACCAAATCCACGCTTTCTTATTTTTTAATACCCTGTGCTTTTTGAAATTGATATTTCAAACAACACTGTAAACTAAAGTTCAGCTGTTTGTAATTTTCGCGAGTACGCAAAACACTCGCCTTTCATTGCCTGAAATTGTTTCCCGAGGCGAATTAGGACTTAGGTGGCAGGCGAGCCATTTCAGCTATAGCAATCATGCTAACTACCAACCCCGCAATTTTAGGGATGTTACTATAACAACCGTTTTGGCGCTGATACTTTTGAGAAAATCCTTCGAAAAAGAGCCACCTGAAAAAGCACCAACAAAAGCAGAGGCTGAAGATACAACTGCTCCCGATTACTATCAACGTATCCGTTTTAGGCTTTGCTGTTTGCATCGTAAAGTTAAATAGCTGATTTTGTTAGTTAGAGAATTACTCCGTGTGAGAGCAATGTTAGATATCAAGCTTATCCGTGAAAACCCCGAGATAGTAAAAAATAATTTGGAAAAGCGTGGCAACCCTGAAACCACCCAAATGCTAGAGGATTTAATCGCTGTTGACAAGGAATGGCGATTGAACCTCACTAAACTAAACGAGCTGCGCCACCAGCGAAAGCAAGTAACCATCGAAATCGCCAAATTAAAAAAAGCTGGCAAGGAAGCTGACAGCGAAGTCGAGAAAGCACAAGACATCGATGACAAAATAACACACGTTGAAAAGCAAGTAACCCAAGACGAACAGAAAACGCACGATTACCTTATGCAGCTTCCGAACCTGTTGGATGCGAGTGTTCCGCTTGGAAAAGACTCTAACGACAATTTGCAAGTAAAAACTTGGGGAACAATCCCAACATTTAATTTTCCAATAAAAAACCACATCGACTTAGCCTTAGATTTAGACCAAATTGACATGGAAAGAGCTGGAAAAGTATCTGGCGCAAGATTCTTTTATCTGAAAAACCAAGTCGCCCAATTAGACATGGCGCTGATGAGCTTCGCCATAGAGGAACTATTAAAAAAGGGCTACACACCGATCATTCCACCGTATTTGATGAAGCGTGAAGCATACGAAGGCGTAACAGCACTTGGCGACTTTGTTGACGTTCTCTACAAAGTGGAGAACGAAGACCTCTACTTAATTGCTACTTCAGAACACCCTATGGCTGCAATGTACATGAACGAAGTGTTAAAAGAACAGGACATGCCGCTAAAGCTCGCTGGAATAAGCACATGCTTTAGAAAAGAGGCGGGAGCGCATGGCAAAGATACAAGAGGAATATTCCGAACCCACCAATTCAACAAGATCGAACAATTCATCTTTTGCAAGCCAGAAGACTCAGCGAAGTTGCATGAGGAACTGCTTCAGAATGGTGAGGAATTGCTTCAAAAGCTTGAATTGCCATACCAGGTTGTTAACGTTTGCACAGGCGACATTGGAACCGTAGCAGCCAAAAAATACGATATTGAAGCTTGGATGCCAGCGCAAAATGGTTACCGCGAAGTTGTTTCGTGCAGCAACTGTACTGATTATCAAGGAAGACGTTTAGCGATTCGTTACCGGGAAAAGGAGGGTGCACCGCCGAAAGGATTTGTTCATACATTAAACTCCACAGCCGTAGCCACAGGCAGAACTATAGTTGCCATACTAGAAAACAATCAGCAAGAAGACGGCACAATTAACATACCAAGTGCTTTGAGAAAATACATGGGCAACAGAGAAAAAATTGACAAAAAACGCTAAACCTTTTAATATTCCCTTGAGAATGTTGAGGCACGTTTGGAGAAATAAATTTGTCTTCAAAAACAAAACATATACGTGATAAGTGGCGTGGGAAAGGATGGTATATGGTTGTTGCGCCGTCCTACTTTGGTAACGTTGAGTTGGGTGCCATACCAGCGCAAGAACCAGAACAGCTCATTGGGAGAGTTGTTGAAGCCACTTTATATGATATAACAAGCGACTTTTCGCATCATTTTTTGAAGATGTTTTTCCAAGTTAACGAGGTTGATGCAAAAACCGCTAAGACGCTCTTTAAGGGCCATGAGTACTCGCGAGATTACCTTCGAAGCTTGGTTAGAAGGAGAACAACAAAAGTCGATTCATTAATCAACCTAACTACAAAAGATGGCTATAAACTTAGAATTGCTGTTTCAGCCCTGACGCTTTCAAGAATAAAAACATCTCAAGAAAAGATAATCCGCAAAATGATGGAGAAAACAATCCGCGAGAAAGCCAATGCTTTATCGCTCGACCAGTTCGTTCAAGAAATGGTTCTTGGCAAAATCGCTTCAGACATCTACAACCAAGCTAAAGAAGTTGCTCCATTAAGGCATGTTGGCATTAGAAAATCCAAACTAATAGCGCAACCACAAGTACAGGCGCAAACGCAAGAAGCCCAAGCAGCTCCAGTAGCTCAAGCTGAAGCATAACCCATTCTTCATTTTCAAATTCTTCTTCTTTAGGGCAAAATACTTTAGAAACGATAATCTAAAAATTTCTTTAACGAAACATTAAGGGAGCATTGTATTTGTCGACAAAGGCGGGAGTTCATGAAAAGGGAACCTTCAAGGTTCAAGACACTATAGACAACATTAAAAAAGACCCCAATTACCACAAAGCTGGGGCGATAGGGCTTTTTATCGGTGTAGTTCGAGGAGAAACTTTCAAGGGGCAAAAAGTTGAAAAGCTCCAACTTGAAGCGTACGAAGAAAAAGCCAACCAAGTCCTAGGCAAAATATGCGATGATTTATCCCAAAAGCCAGGAATAGTTAACGTTCAAATTCACCATTTACTCGGCGAATTCAATGTTGGAGACGATTTAGTTTATGTTGCGGTCGCTGGTTCTCACCGTACAGATGTTTTTCCAGTGCTGCAGGAAGCTGTAGAGAGATACAAAAGTGAAGCACCAGTTTTCAAAAAAGAACACATCGTGGATGCAAAGGGTTCTGCAACTGGGTATTGGGTTTCAGAAAAACACAACCTTAAACATCTTCATTAAATGACTGATGGCTTGAAAAGTTATGATTACGACTTTAGCTGGTGGTGTCGGCGCAGCTAGATTCCTAACTGGCTTAGTGAAGCTTGTTAAAGAGGAAGACGTTTCGGTAATTGTGAATACTGGTGATGACATTGACATGTTCGGATTACATATTTCGCCAGACGTCGACATTGTAACATACACTTTAGCAGGTATTGTTGACGAGGAGAAAGGTTGGGGCATAAAAGGCGACACGTTTCGATGTCTCGAAATGCTCAAAAAATTGGGCTTAGAAACATGGTTTAATTTGGGAGATAAGGATTTTGCGACTCATATTTTTCGCACGAATTTGTTAAACAAGGGTTTCACGCTTTCTCAGGTAACCGACGAGATTTGCCACGCTTTAGGGCTTAAGGTTGCCATTTTGCCAATGACGGATGACAAGTTTGAGACTTGGATAAAAATTGAGGAAGGGTTAGTTCATTTCGAAGAATATTTTGTTAAAAGACAAGCCAAGGATAATGTCTTAGGTGTAGAGTTTGTTGGCGCCTCTTACGCGAAACCTTCGCCTAAGGTTATAGATTCAATTATTGATGCGGAAATGGTTGTTATTTGCCCCAGCAATCCGATAGTTAGCGTTGGCACAATTCTTTCGGTTGATGGGATAAGAGACGCGTTAAGGAGGACAAGTGCCAAAGTTGTCGGGGTCAGTCCTATAGTTGCTGGTGCTCCAATTAAGGGTCCTGCAGATAAACTGCTGCATGGTTTGGGTTTTGAGGTTTCAGCGTTTTCTGTTGCTAAGCTTTATGCGGATTTTCTTGATACTTTTGTGATTGATATTAAGGATGCCGAGGAGAAGAACCAGATAAAACAGCTTGGAATCAAAGTGAAAGTGACAGGTACCTTGATGAAGAGTTTAGAAGACAAAGTGCGGTTGGCGAAAACTGTTCTGGAAGACTAAAATAAAAATCTGTAATATATAGACTAAATTACTCTCTATATACTATTTGCGTAGGTTAAATAAGGGAAAAAAGGTGGTTTACATGAGAGTGCCATGCAGAGGAAGAAAGCAAAAAAGCGACACACAGAACTTGAAGCACCATGGTACTTTATCCATGTTTGAGGCATGGTTAAGGTCTAAGAGTTATTGAGGGGGTAAATTGTGAAGGGAAAAGCAGGTAGCAAAAGGCAAGCACAGGCTAAGAAAAGAGATCTTGTTGATTGGCTTTTGGCGATTGATGCATGTTAAACGTGACTTTTTTAAAAAGTAAGCATTTCGTAAGAAAAGACAAGTGTGTTAAAGTTATCTTTGGATGCGGCATTAAGAGAAGGGTTATATCTGAACCCATTCAATAATGTAAGATTAGTGATGAGAGTGGAAAGAAAAAGTTACGATTGGTTTGAGCAGCGCCGTAAAACCAGAGGTTTAGAACTTGCTCATGATCAGATAACAAAGGCTTTTGATACTGTAACATGGCTACATAAAGCAACTAAAAGCTTTGCAGAAAAAAACTTTAAAGAAGCACAAAAGTACATTGATAATTTGTATAAAACTGAGGAAGGCGTTGACGCGCTTCGAACAGACGTTTTCATGGAGTTATCCAAGGGTGCAGCTCTTGTAGCAGATTATCGTGAAGACCTTTTACACCTTGTTAAACGGTTAGATACATTGGCAGACCACACTAAAGATGCTGCAAGATGCCTTGAAATGCTCTCTGGGGCTGAAATCCCGCAGGAGTTATCCGAAAAAACAGTTTTTATGACTGGAAAACTTGTGGAAACAGCTCAGACATTAAGAAACAGCATAGAAAAAATCTCATCAAACCCAACAGAAGCCATAAATGAAGCAAAAAAAGTCGGCGAAATAGAACACGCAATAGATGCTGAATACCTTAAAACTAAAATCTTGTTCGTGAAATACGGCGTAAACATAAACTGCGGAGCCATGGTAATATTCGACGACCTGATAGAATTCATCGAGCAAGCAGCAGACATGTGCGCAGATACAGCAGACTACATCTTGATACTCTCAAGCAGAGAATAAACAACCCTAACCATTTTCTTATAATATTTTGATTTTAGGTGTATATTTAGCGGCGCCTTTTTGGTGAAGAAATACTTATGGTTGGACTTTGTACAGTTTCCTTCGTGTTGCAACTTCATTTTTGATTAGGTTTAGCTAGTTAAAAATTGGCCTATCTCTGTTTTCTGATAAGGCTGTTTTGGGTTGCTTTTTTAATTCAAGGTTTGATTCGTTTGCAGGTTGCGTCTCTACACGTTTGCTTGCGTTTTTGGGCTGCGCTTAGGTTTTTTTCTTACTCCCATGGTTTTTCTAGATACCCTTAGGCTTATAGGTAACGGTTTTGGTAACATTTTATGGTGAAGTTATGAAGAGGCTGCAGACGGGTATGCGAATTGATGCGGAAGTTTGGGTTGCTTACCGGAAGCTTTGTAGTCGTGAAAAGCTACGGCCATATCGTCCCATAGAGGAGTTTCTTAGATTGGTGGTGGACAGTGATTCGGCTTCGAGCCTGTTGACTATGATGCGGGAGACGGCGAAGTCTCGAGTTGACGGCTACCATGCCTATGCGCGTGTGCTCTTAGACTGGTATACCCATGGCAAATTCTGGATGAATGTTCAAGATGAGGAGACGTCTGTTGAGGGGATGCTTCTTGATGCTTTAAAGTTGGTTACGGATGCTGATCTGCGTCGACGAATCGAAGAAGCGCTTATTGCTAAACACTAAAAAACATTTCCAAAAAGGGTTCTGTGAAGTTCGCGTCACCTGACCTTAGAAAGCGGTTTCTTCAATTTTTTGTGAAAAATCGTCACCTGAGTTAAATCTCAATGAATTGGGTTTGGGGTTCATGTGAAAAACCATTTGGTCGTTAGAAGTTTACTCTTTTTCTCCCCATTGTCTTTTTGTGATACTAGATTTTAAAATGGTATGATATTCAGGTCTATTGGCAAATTTAGTGTTTGGACTAATACGTTCTTCCAGTTCTATAAGGTCAAGTTTGAGTCCTTTTTCATTGTTAGCTCGTAATGCCTCTTCATAAGCTGGTTTACTGAAAGAGAAAGCGATAAACAAACCTTCCTTTAATTTCTGTTTTTCAAGTGTCGTTTCAAATCGTTCAATTTCGGAGTATCCAATGCCTTCCGAACCTTTGATTTGAATAGGAGTTGTGCTCATAATCCATCCATCAACATTACCATCCGCTCTCGGACCAAACCCTCTTGGAGTTGTAGAAATAGCCCCTAGCTTCTCACAAACCCAATTCTGAAATTCAATCGGGTCAATTTCAACCATTTTCTTGATTTCGTTAATACGTCTAGGCAAATCAATTATGTCATCAACACTTATTTTGACATTCTGCCTTCTTAACCTTTTCACCATAGTTTTGCACGCAGTAGGGGAGATGTCAATTCCTATTCCTCTTCTATCTAAATTGTTAGCTCCAACAAGAGCAGTACCACAACCACACATTGGGTCAAGGGACCAAATCCCCTATGTTACTTGACACTGAGATTATTCTTTCAAGTAATGCGACTGGTTTCTGTGTTGGAAATCCCTGATATTCTGCATCCTTAACATGTTTTGTCATTCCCCGCAACATAGGGATGTCTGTCCATATTGTTTGTAACGTAATACCCTTTGATTCATCTAAGTAACGTTTCTCATACGGCCAACCAGATTTTGAGTATATGAGTCGACCTTCTTTCTCAAGGCTTTCCATCGTTTCTTTTACATATCGCCAATGTGTTCCTGAACGTGGCCATTTGCCTTTCCATTCATAATGAGCGCGAGTTCCATGTCTTGGACCAGAGGCAGAGACATCTGCCAAATTATAACGCCGTTTTGTTCCTTTTGGGATTGTTTTTCCAATTCGATTAACTAAAGTTGTAGGTGCAATCTCTTTTTTTCTATACCATGAATCAGCGGTTTTTTGGCTTAAAGGTGTATAGACTTTGTTAAATGTGAAATTATCCGTTTTTGTATAGAACAGAATTGTATCATTATTAACACCATATTTGCCAACAGAACTTTGCGCATCTTTCCTTTTCCAAATTATTTCATTCCTGAAATTCGATTCTCCAAAAACGTCATCACAAAGAGTTCGCAAATATGCATTAAGATGATAATCACAATGAAGATAGAATGACCCAGTTTCTTTTAGAACTCTGTGAATATCTCTTACACGAGGCTTTATCCAATTAACATATCCTTCTTTACCACCAATCCAGCGGTCCGTAAAATGTCGGACTTCAACTCCATCTTTAAAAACGATTTCGTACTCTTCCCCACTTCCAAACGGCGGGTCGATATAAACCAAATCAACCGAGCTTGACAGTATGTGTTTTGTCATTACATCTAAGCAATCACCACAATAAATGACGTAACTATTATCCATGAAAATTATAATGGAGTTTCTATGCTTTTAATATCTTTGCTCATTTCAGGATATTATTTTTCTTTTGAGGTATAAGCGTGAGTTATCGTGAAAGGGTTAGGCATAGGCATGGTACTTTCAAGTGGCGTAGCGGTGGGAAACAGTGGATTGGCAGAAATCAATTTGTACATGCATTGAATAACTATGAAATGAAAATTAAAACACTTAGAAGATTTCTGCTTAATTGTTTAAAATCAGTTTTCTTAGCAAATCATAAATACGGAATGGATAAAAATACTGATTATGTCACTTGTCACAGCGACACCGACGTCAACAATGGGGATTCCAGTTTTGACCAGTTGGTCGGATGTGGTTCTGATATTGCTATTTGGTATACCAGTGGCTATACAGCTTTGGCGCGTTTTTTTCGTTAAACCTAAAATAAAATTGACTGCGTTGCCTCCATATGAATATAATGCAGTTGTCAATTTTTTTAATGAAAAAGGAATATGGGAAAACCTTGGGCTTAGGAAAGTTTTTATTACTTACCTCGAAATTGAGAACAACGGAAAATCGAATGCAAAAGATTGTTCTGTATTATTCACGACACCAAAAGCACAGCTAGAAGATAAGGGAAAGTTTGTTTTTGCGCAAGAACTTCCCTTGATTTATACAAGTATTGTTGGACATGGATTTGAGGTAAAATTTGGAATCAGGTATCCTCCTTATGAAATTTTAGCTGATGGAAAACCAATTCCTATAGAATCAAGCCAAACCATCATCCAGAAAGGCGGAAAATCGACATTAATGTTACTTTTTGTAGTAGGAGGATTTAAACAGGCTATCGTAACGCTTGCTAAAGGCACTGCTGGATTGCCCATGATAAGTAGAACTATCAAATTAAGAATAAGTGTCGACGGCAAACTTCATAAAGTAAAACTTGAACCTGCGCAAGATGGGAGTTATGTTGCAGAAGTTTTAAATTAGATTTTGGATTGCAATTTATAGTTTAAGCTTACCCGTTAAAACTTTACAATCTGCGAAATACATGGGTTCGCCGTCTCTATTAAATTTTTTAGACTTACGTATTTGAGTTGCTTCTGTCTTTGTCTTAAGAATCATACCATCGCTCGCTTTGTAATCACACCAATCTTCACAAATAACTGAAAACTTCATTTCACATGTTGTGTCTTTGGAATCTTTTTCTTCTTTTTCTGAAGGTTTACCGAGTAATTCTTTAGGTATAAGTGCTGACATTAAGGAGCATCCAGCAGTTCTATAATTTAGCAACCCTTGTTGGTCATTTTCCGAGGATTTAAAGACATGGAGTACTGGGTTTTTCAATCTGAGTAGTGTGCCATCTTCCAACTTGTATTTGCTCCAAGGTTCACGTAATATTTCAAAATCTATTTCTGTTTCTGTAGCCATTTTTTCACCTCTACCTACGTTTTATGTAGTCTCTAACACTTATTTTGGCTTGCGTTTTGTATTAATTAAGTCATTTAACGATCTTTTTTCCAGGTTAGTCGTGACTATGCCCGTAATAACACTTTAAAAAAGATTTAGGCTTCATCTGTCGTAACTCGATTTTTTGCTTTTTCCACCAGAGCCTCAGCCATGTACACTGGAATTACTTCTATGCTTTTTCTCTTGATCATGAAACGGCAAAAAGCCAGTTCGCTTCTAATTTTTCCAGTGAACCACCATTTGTTGAAACGTTCTATGTCTTGGGGCATCATAGCTAAAAACATTGGTAAATTATACTTTACCTATACCTAAAAATTTGGGTACAACACATTAACCTAAATGAGCCTCCCAAAAAAAACAATAGCCCACAGAAGCCTTTTAATCCTAATTTTGTTCAACTTCAGCTAAGATAAAAAATATTGGTTCTTGTTTCCATCGCGCGCCGCGCGGTTTCTTTACAATTACTGAAGATTAACCACCACCCAGCAATTCGGAACAACCAGTTAATCCTAAAGAAAACGGAGCAAACTCAAATCTGTACAGCAACAGAGGACGAATCATAAGCTATATCCTTCATTATCTTAATCGAGTAGAATCATAACCCGAAATAGACACAAAGAAGTTGATTTAGCGTAGGAGCAAAAAGATTTTTTATAACAAAAAAGGGAAAGTAAAGGTTTGTTGATTTACTTCACTTTATGGTCGTTTTCTTAGCATCAGCATTGCTAGTACAGCGCCGATTACAATGATTACGATTATTATGGCGATTCCTATGCCAATGACGTACGTATTAGTATTTGATGCTGGTGTGGGTGTTGGTGCCGCAGTTGCAACAGGAGCATTCATAATGTTAAAAGTAGTTTCTGCAGTTGATGGCCAGTAACCGTTGGTGCCTGCGAAAGTTGCAGTAACTGTGTAATTGCCTGCAGGGTGAGGTGTCCATGTGAGGCTGTACATACCGCTTGCATCAGTTGTCGCTGTGCCGATGGTGTATGTGTTGTGGTTAGAATCAGTGACAGATATCGTGACTGGAACGCCTGTAAAGTTGAGTGGTTTTGCTTGTTGCTGGTAAACGTAGCCCATCCACGCGCTCATGCTTGCATCCGATGCAACTGGAACTCCATTTGGAAAGTCAGCTGCCTGCTCTGCCTGTGTCGTGCCAGCGGAAACATCCATCACCGTGCCTCTTACAACGACGTTATCTCCTAATGTTGTAACATCCGGTGAAGCTGTAACTGATGTATCGCTTGGTCCTCTGCCTACAACGTAGATAGAGTTGTCGTAGCCATTGTACCATGTATTATAGCCGTCTGCCATAGCATAAGAGATAGTGAAAAACTCGCCAGTATAACCTGAAATAGTCCAGATTTGCTTTCCGTTTGTAGCGTTAACAGCGCTATTTACTGCACCTTTGAAAAGCGGTGTTTCGATAGTGTGCTCAGTAGTAACTAAGTATACGACTCCGTTGCCGATAGCGTTAATCTGCATTGGATAATCGCCGAAAGGCGTGTTGAAACCAGCGTATGTGCTGTTGCCTGAGCCGCCGTTACCATAAGTCCACTCAACCTTTCCAGTTGTCAAATTATAACAGTAGAGTATTCCTGCATAGCCGTCGCTGTAGAGGTTGCCGTAAGCAGCAACACCGCCCATTATTGGAATTGCAGGGTTACCGTAGTAGTCAAGAGCTGCTTGAGATGGAGTTGGACCCCAAAGCTTCGCGCCAGTTGCCATGCTGTAGCCTACCCATTGCATAGTTTCCTTGTATCCTTCTACGAAGACACCGTGACCAGCGTCAGCTGTTGGATCAGCGCCGCCTGGTGACACTGTAATGTTGCCTGATGGTGCATCGACAGTATTAGTCCACAGTATATCGCCAATGGAGCCTGCCTTCATATTTACAGCGAAGTAATTATACGGACTCTCTGGCCACGGGGGGGATGCAGCGAAAAAGCTACCCGACCCTGGCATAGTGCCGTTTTCGCAGATCAGCATATTGTTATAGAATGCATCTTCTATCGTTGGAGCTGTTGTTAGAGAGGGCATCGAAATGTTCCAGTCGTATAAACTAGCTTCGTAAGTGGGGAAACCGTTGATCATCATGTTGCCTCCTGTCCAGGCTCCATTAGTTATCGTTGGTACTAAACCTGGCACTGTTGACCCACCAGAATATGTATTGTCCCAAAGTCTGGATGAATTCCATTCTTGCAAGTAATATTGTACTGGGCCTGTAGGGATTCCAAAAAAGGTTGGTCCTAGGTTTACAAGGGATACTATCAGATGTTCACCGTGGGGGCCTAGCATTGTTGTGCCTGAGGGAACGTTGGTTACGTTGAATAGCGGGGTTCCTGTGAATCCATCAAAAGCTTCCCATGTTGTTCCGACGGTTGCTATTAGTATTGGTGGCCAAGTTCCGTGTTGGTTAGGGTCTTCAGCATCGTATATGTAGCCGAATGATATTTGAGGCACTTTGGGGTTGCTCCAAATTACCTGTCCTGTTTGCAGGTTAACGCAGGTTGTTGGTCCATTTTCAGAGCCCGACCATGCGACTGGTGGATTGTAGTAGAGCATTCCGTCTAGTATTATCGGATCGGTGTATCTTTGACTGTATGCTGATCCTTCGAAAAATGTGTTTCCTAGAATGGCTGTGCTTGCGGTTCCTCCGACGATTCCTCCGGCTTGAAGCGGCTTTGTCCACATGACATGGCTGGTTTGTGATCCTACTGCATCGCCCGGAAAAGACTGCTGGTTTGAACTAAAACCAAAGCCTGAGTAGCCGGGATCTCCTGTGCCTAACCAGTTTGACGCAAGATTGTACCAGTTAGTGTTTTCACCGTATATTGGTCGTGTCCAGTAAGCTGTCGGCAACGGTTCGCTATTTATAGCGCCAGGAATCGCTGTTGACTGCACAGTAAGCGTTGTTGATGCAGAACTGGCCCCATAAGAATCGTTAGCAATTTGATCTGGCGTAGGTGGACCGCCAAATGGGGAAGTAGCGAGAGTGGCGTGGGGATATGCACTGACGACTAGTCCTGGAAAAGTAAAGTTGAAAGTGTAGGTACCAACTGCTGTAGGAGTAAAGACATAGTCTTGGGCTGATGTTGGGTCTGAGATAGTAGCAAAAGTCGTTGTACTTGCTGTACCGTTTGGCGGTGTAATGGTAAGTTCGTAGTTATGGAATCTATAAGGATTTGATGGCCCTGCCTGGTCAAAAACCTGGTTAAGCCAAAAGATAACGTAGGTTGACTGACCGACGCCTATTGGGTTAGGTGAAATAGTGATGAAAGCGAATGTTGAAAGGGTATATGTAGGTGATGAGGCTGCGTGAGTAGGTGGTATTAGTATCATTGAAGCTGACATTGAAAACATAAAGAATAAAGCAATCGTAATAGCTGCAATTTTATGTTTAGCAATTTGCATTTTTCTTTTCTCCTTATAATTTTGTATCTAATACTTACTGGAATTTTATTTATAAAGCTATGCCCATAGCTATTCAAAAAAAACGCTTAATCGTATTTTTTAGCGCGCATAAGTGCTCATTAATTCTTTTTTAGCTTGATTTCTCAAATGGAGTCTTTTTTAGGCGTTTAGTACGCGAAAGCCGTTATGCCAGTTGGCCAGTTCAGGCCTGCCTATCCTGTGAGCCAAGATTGCCACGGCATACATGCATGCGAATCAAATGGCCACGTGCATCCGCACCCTGGCTACGCCTCTCCAACGCAGGTTCTACATCGTTAACTCCATCTTTCCAGCCCGAAAACTCCTCTCAACAGCCCGATATAAAATGGTCGTCTTTCAAACTCTTCTAAGTCCAGTGGCCCGAAAAATTTGCCGCTCTCTTAAGCTCTCCTCAATTCGCGAGAAGACATACCTATGAAATGGCAAAGCCAGTTCGCTTCTAATTTTCCAGTGAACCACCATTCGTTGAAACGTTTTATGTCTTGCGGCATCATAGTTAAAACCATTGGTAAATTATACTTTACCTATACCTAAAATTTAGAAGTAACATATTAACCTAAATGAGCCGTGCGGAGTGCGTTATCATTTTTAAAACAATTTCGGAAAGTGCGTGCCCTTTTGTGGAGTAGATAACTTTAAAGTAGGCGCACTATAAGATTTGGGTGTTTTTTGGGAAAATCAAGTTAAATAGGTGCTGGGAATTGGGTTCTTTTGTTAGAGTGAGATTTGGAATGGCTGAAGCTCTGAGTTGGAGGTGGTAAGGGCTGGCTGGTCGGGCTACGGAGATAGCTAAGGTTTCTGCTAAGGGCGGGGTTTACCTCTTCTGGGGCATTGTCGTCTCGACTCTTGTTTCAGCGGTCGGCGTCATCATTTTGGCTAGGGTCATGCAGCCACAGGATTATGGTTTGTACACGATTGCCTTGGCTGCACCAAACTTAATTGGGACGTTTAGAGATTGGGGCATGAACTCAGCCATGATAAAGTACACAGCACAGTACAGTGCTGAGGAAAAGCCAGAGCGTGTGCGAAGCATTTTCTTGGCCGGTTTAGTTTTTGAGGTGATTTTAGGTCTAGCACTTTCTTTCCTCTCGTTTTGGCTTTCAGGCTTCATTGCAACCGACATTTTTAAGAGACCCATAACCGCCCTGATTCAAATATCCTCTTTCACCATTTTAGCAGGTGCTTTTTTAAACGCTGCCCAAGCCGCTTTTACAGGGCGCGAACAAATGAAGCCCAACAGCATAACGCTTGTGTTTGGCTCTCTTTTCCGCTCAGTTTTGTCTCCGCTGCTTGTGTACGTGGGTTTTGGCGTTTCAGGCGCAGTTGTGGGTTACGCAGCAGGCTCGCTGGGCGGAGGTTTAATAGGCGTTATCTTAATGATGGAAATCTACTACGGCCTAAAGAAGAAGAGCAGTTTTGCGCAACCCTTGAAAATCTGGGAAACCATGAAGTTCATGTTCCGATACGCGTTGCCCCTGTCTTTTTCAAGCATATTCAACAGCTTCTTAGCCCAGTTCTACACCGTCATAATAGCAATCTACGCCTCAAACTTCCTCATAGGCAACTACGCCGTAGCTAATAACTTCACTGTACTGCTCACCTTTTTTGCAACACCCATAACAACCATGCTATTCCCAGCTTTCTCAAAGCTGAACCCCGACAAAGACAAAGAAACGCTGAAAATTGTTTTTAAAAGCTCCATAAAGTATTCTTCTCTACTTGTGATTCCACCCACCATCGCAGTAATAGCTTTAGCTAGCCCTATCGTTTCCGCCTTGTTCGGTGCAAAATATGCGGACGCCCCCCTGTTTCTTGCTCTGCTCGCAGTAAACTACCTCCTAACGGCTTTCGGCCAGTTAAGCACGCTTAATCTGATCAGCGGCCAAGGAAAAACAGGGTTCTACCTCAAACTCGCCATCGTCAACACGGTTGCAGGTATCGCCTTGGCAGTTCTGCTTGTTCCAACCTTTGGAGTAGTAGGGCTGATAATAACAACAATATTCGACGGGGTTCCAGGACTATTCATATCGCTGCACTGGATTAAGAAGCATTACGACGCGACTGTGGATTGGGCTTCGTCAGCTAAGCTACTCATTTCGTCCGGCGCCTCGGGAGCTATAGCGTATTCTGCCGTCTCATTTGTAAGCTTAAGCAGCTGGCTTAGACTAATACTTGGCCTGGCAGTTTTTGCCGTAGCTTTTCTTCTGATTGTGATCGCTACACGGACCCTTAGAAAACCTGATATCGATACCCTCAGATTAATGACCGACGAACTAGGCCCCCTCAAAGGCATAATTGACAAAATCCTAAAAATCCTAGAAAGACTGATTAGCCTCTTGATTGCATAACTGAACGCACTGCTTTGAGTTTTAGCACCCTTTTGAATTTGTGCACGCCTAAATTCAAGCGTAGGAGTAGTCACTCAACTAAAAAGTCCCGGTTTAGGACATAAGAGAAACTACACGAAAAACTACTGCCCTAAGCACTTCTCAAGTCGCCAAAAACTTTCGCGCGGTTTCCGTAAACGCTTATAAGTCAATTTGTTTGTGTATCATCGAACAAGTCCGAATTAGGCTATGGATGTTGAATCGATGAAAGTTGTTGTGCACTGGAGCGGAGGCAAAGATTGTTGCACAGCTTATCACAAAGTGATTGAGCAAGGTCATGAAGTAGCCTGCCTCGTCACCTACATTTACATGGAACCTTATGTTTTTCACAGTTTTCGAGTTATAGAATTACAATCCAAAGCCCTAGGTACTCCACACATGTTCGTGAAGATAACCGACAACCGATACGACGACATAATGGGCACATTAGAGCGCTTGCACAAAGAGCAAGGCGTTGAAGGCATCGTAACAGGCGACATCGACAACGTACATCACAGACGCGTATGGAAAGACGCCTGCAGAAAATTAGACATGAAGCTTATAATGCCCATGTGGGATCGACCTCTCAACCTCATTCCCGGCAGCCGCTACCGAAAACGAATAATGAGCATGGAACTTTCGACAGGAATTAAAGCGATCCTCAGCTGCGTAGACCAGCGGTACTTTGATGAAAAATGGCTATGCCGTGCGATTGACGAGAAATGCATTGAAGACCTGAAGTCCTTGGTAGGTCCTCCTGGCAAGGGAATCGATGTTTCGGGCGAGCCTGGAGAGTACCATTCAACATCGCTTGATGCGCCGCTGTTTAAGCAACGCATTGAAATTACTAAGTACACGAAGAGAAGCCGAGTTGTTGATTTCGGCGGGTCGCCGTATCGAGAGGGAAACTTCCTCTACATGGACATTGAAGAGGCAGTCCTTAAACCCAAAGACGCAGGTAGCCTCTCCTAAGAAATTACCACCTTATGCTGTTTTATGGCAATGTTGATAAAGCAAACATACGCCTAAAATAAACAAAGCTGGAGTTGAGCCGGTCATGGAAAAAGAAGTTGTTGGCAACCTAAATGTAATTTGGCTTTGCGGAGGAACAACTGCAGACATAACCCCGGCACAACCCTTAAAATTCAATATGAACGACGCCTGCGAAAAAATTAAGAAACAGCATTGCAAAATTCGCGTAAAGTCGTCGATGGTTTTGATGTTTGATTACATGAAGCTCGACATCAGCCTCTTCGACGGGGGACGTATGCTGATAAAAAACGTTAGCGACAAGGAAACGCCGCTTAAGGCTTACCGGAATATTCTAAAAACAATAAACATAACCATATAAAAAACACCCTTTTGCGTAGAAAAAAGGGCGCGCATAAGTGGTCATTAATTCTTTTTTAGCTTAATTTCGCAAATAGAGCTGTTTTTAGGCGTTTAATACGTGAAGGCTGCGATGCTGTTTGCCAGTTCCGGCCTGCCTATCCTGTGAGCT
>Ga0187848_10000776_pt1 | contig 28320 bp, 16 predicted proteins | sample June2016WEW_4_40_FD_132424 | JGI IMG/M metagenome (GOLD analysis project Ga0187848, IMG submission 132424) | Peatland microbial communities from SPRUCE experiment site at the Marcell Experimental Forest, Minnesota, USA - June2016WEW_4_40 | ecosystem: Environmental > Terrestrial > Soil >... | reverse complement strand
AATAACAATGGTCATGGAACCCGCAAAGACACCAAACCAATGGTATACACGCGTACCAGCCCAAACCTGCTCAAAGATAACTTAGCTAACAAACTATAAAAAACGAATTGTGCACACGTCTATGAAGTAATTAAACGGTTAGGGCTATTACCGAGTACATTCAAGGGTTAAGATGTACTCAGTAAACTCAATAAATCCCAAGTTTCTCCCCCCACACTTTTTGGGTGTTTTTTCGCATGGTAAAAAGGCTAATGTTTCATTTGATTCATTTCTTGATATCAAGTATGGTAAATAAAGCACAATTTTTGTGCCACATCATCTAATAAAGGGATAAAGTAGTGCGCAATCTTGTTCTATTTGGGTTTGGTTCTCACAGTCTTGGTGAAGAAAATAGCTCGGCTCGTAACTGAAGTTGCAGCAGATATCACTATGCCAAGAGTTACTATGTCATAAAAGAGCTGTCCTGATAGAATAAACCTCAGGCCTGCAGCCCCATATAGGAGGCTTCCGAAATATTTTCCTACTGGGTCGTAGATTTCTTCTGAATAGAGACTAGTTACGATAAACTGACCGAAAGTTACCGCTATGACGATTAAGACCCAGCTGGGACAAAACCCCTTTAGCATCCAAGCCACGAACAAACTGAACACAAAAATGAAATCCGTTGTTACATCAAAGTAAGTTCCTATCTTGGAAGAAACGCCCCATTTTCTGGCCAAAAAACCATCTGCAAAGTCTGTGCCAAGAAGAACAAGGAACAGGCAAGCACCAAAAAATAACAAGCCACTGCTGACTAAAAGAAAAAGAAGCGGGACGCAAGAGAGCCGAAAAGCTGTGATCGCAGAAGGAATTTTGTTTTTCGTATTCTTTGGCATTTTCCTTTCATTAAGGAGCGATTTTGGTTCCAGCGTTTCGAGCAATATCCGTCGCAGACCCGTTCCCTTCGTTAGGAGCCATACTAAATAGAGTCAGTGACTCTTCAACTGTGCCCCCAGCGGCGAGAACCTTCTGTTTCATGGTTTCCGCGCTTTTCCCAGGACTACCAGCGCCGGTGGCGATTATCACGATTTCAATTCCTTGCAGATTGCTTAGTCTCCCGACGTAGCGAACTTCGGCCGCTCCAGGATTGCCCCCGTAAATCGGAAATCCAAGGACCAAAAGGCTGTAATTCGAAAGATCAGACGAAGCCTGCGGACTAGCCGTGGTAACCTTGACCCTCCACCCAGCTAATGCTAGACCGTTCGCGAAAGCGTACGAGATATCCTTAGGAAAACTGGAAAGACCAGGTTGATATACAACAAGCGCAGTTTTGCTACCTACGGCATTAATTATTTCAATCCTGCTAACCACATCCCTGTTTATCGTCACACCAACATAAGCTAGTGACGCCGCAGCAACTACAACTATCGCAAGCAAGACCGATAGCATGATCTTCTTCCATTTTTTCCGAGGCCAAAGTCTCAAACTAAACACCGTCAACAAATTACAAACCTCTGTTTATAATCCTAACGGCTTCCATTACGAAGACCTCATGCAAATATGCACTGACTGGCTGGGAAACGCGGTTCTTGCAAGCGCGCGCCTTGTACCTAGATATTTCGAAACATAAAAAAAGGCGTAAAAAAATATGAGAAAGAAGTTTTGATGGCGGACCTTTTCTATTTTGCGCCCATTTGTTCAAACATTGCCTTTAGGTCCATGACGTCCCAGTGTTCCGCGATTTTTCCTTTCTCAACTCGAACGATATCCACTGCTGTGAAGGAGATTTTCTTTCCGTTTGCTTTGACTCCCATCCAATCGTTCTTGAATGTTCCTGTGTATTTTCCGTACGCCCATACCTGGTTTCCGGAACCGACTGGCTGAAGGATTGGTTCCCATTTTAGGTCTGGCATGGCGTTGATCCATCCTTTAGCGAATTCTTTGAAAGATTCTCTTCCAGTTTTCACCATTGGATTGTGTTGAATATAGTCTTCGGTCCAATATTGGTCCACAGCTTTTAGATCGTGCCCATTAAGGACTGCACCTAAGGCTTTGACGACTAATTCAATGTTTTCTTTTTCTTGCACACTATCACTCTTGTCTGATTTGTAGACGAAAGTAACTTTACTTAGGAAAGCTTATAAATGTAAGCTGACGTCAGATAAAGTAAGTTACCTTGGTGAAAGCTATGCAAGATAAACCGCCTGTAGAAAGAAAATGCCCGTACGCAGAATCAATAAGGCTAGTCGGAAACAAGTGGAGCCTTCAAATAATAAAAGAGCTTCATCTGAATAATAGGCCGATGAGGTTCAATGAGTTCATGAAAGCTCTCAAGCCGGTCAGCTCAAAAACGCTTGCCGCAAAACTCAAAGAGCTGAACAGGTGCGGAGTAATAAAAAAACAAATTGCTTCAGAAACGCCCGTAATAATACGCTATTCGCTTACTGAGAAAGGCAAGGAATTGACACCCGTCTTAGACATAATGGCCAACTGGAACCGAAAATGGGAAAACACAAAATAACGATTCGGAACTTGCTATAAGCCCCAACGCTAATAAAGGGACAAGGCAGAGATGCGGTAAGAAAAAGATTGGGCGTCTTGTGACTTCCGGACTCGTCAAGAAGGCTTTCGTGAAGTCTCGCAGGGCATAAATGGTGACCTATGCGGTCTCTAAAACTGTGGCCAAGATTTGGGCGAAGGGTGTCTTTTCATATCGTTTCCATGCGTCGCCGAGCGTCCTAAAAGCAAGCGTGTTGTCTTGTCTTTATACGCGTTGGTTTGTATGATTGCTATGCTTCTAAACGCCTTGAAAGAGTCTATATCTAGTTTTCCGAAGTCGAAAGTGAGCCACATCTACGTCTGGTTCTCATGCCGCGCGATAGAGACGTTACGTGAGACCTTTAAGTGAATGAATCTCAACCCCAAATTAACTTGGAACTATATTGGTTAGTTTTATTAGTCAATCATGTGGTTACTCTATTAGTAAATCGTTTAAAAGTTGAATTTGGGACTTCAAAAGGTTGGGAGAATTTGAGGCGGCGAAGCATCCTAATAACCATAGCACTTATCGCAGTTCTCGTTCCATCTCTTTTCTTCGCAACAAAAACCTTTTCCCAACCAAAGACGCAAGTGTCATCTTCACCGTTCTACGTCGGTGTCGAATGCGGTTACAATAACGTTACCCTCGACGAAGCTTTAATCGATAAAGTCAAGAATTACACGAACCTGTTTATTATCAGCTCAACTTCCTTGGTGGAGAATGTAACTGCACTCAACGAAGTATGCGACTACGCCTACAAAGCAGGACTGTATTTCTCAGTGTATTTCTCGCCTGACGGTTCCTACACAGAACTAGGAGAAAACGTGTCACAATCAATTACATTATCCAACGGCACAGTCGTGCAAGGCCCATCTTATCCGTCACAGCTGCCTATGGCTTGGCTTAACAGCACAATGGCAAAATATGGTGATCGCTTCTTGGGTGCCTACGTTTTCGACGAGCCAGGCGGTATTCAGCTTGACGGGGGCGGACAAAGAACAGTTAACGCACAACCACTCTACGGGGAACCGAGCATAGAACAAACTTACCTGAGCACTGCAAATGCCTTCGTTAAAGGCGTCAACGCCGCTATTCAACCCTACTTGAACTCCAGTATAATGACGTACACGGCAGATTATGGTCTCTATTGGTTCGACTATAAAGCGGGGTACGACACGGTTCTTGCTGAACTTGGGGTGAACAATGACAGGCAGTTGCAGGTGTCGCTTTGCCGAGGAGCAGCCACCGCTCAAGGCAAAGATTGGGGTGTCATTGTCACGCATTCCCCTTCCCAACCTATGGAGCCCGGATCAGACCTCTATAACGATTTGGTTTTTGCTTATAATTCTGGCGCTAACTATGAAGTAGTTTTTGACTATGCCCAGAATTCGTCTTTTACAGGGGAGTACCAACCATACCAACCATACGAATATGGCATTCTGCAAGACCAGCATTTTGAAGCAATTAAAAACTTCTGGAACTACGTGCAGAATAATCCTGGAAAACACGGGAGCTCCAAAGCAGATGTAGCATTGGTTCTTCCTCAAGCCTACGGCTTTGGTTTTCGAAACGCAGATGATAACATATGGGGAATATTCAACGGCGATGTGTGGTCTCAGACTTTGTGGTCCGACGTCAACGGATACCTAAACAAGTACGGCTCGAAACTGGACATTGTTTACAATGACCCCGCATTCAATAATGCAGTTAAAAACAGTTATTCTAAAGTAATTCAATGGACGAGCGGGAGTTCATCAGCCAATTATCCTGTTAGAAACCTGAACTCTACATTTGGCTACACTACTATCCAAGAAGCCATAGATACGGGGGCAACTTCTAACGGTGACATTATTTCCGTCAAACCAGGCGTTTACCAAGAAAATCTAGTTATTAACAAGACTGTATCAATCGTTGGCCAGAACGAGGCAACAACGATAATCGACGGATCCAGCAACGGGACAGTCGTTAACATAACCGGCAGCAATGTAACTCTTTCAGGCTTCACCATAAAGAACAGCGGACCAAACTCGTCCTCTGGCATTTACTTAGACAACGTAAGCAACTGTAGCATAAATAACAACACGGTCACAGCCAACTATTACGGTATATACCTAAACTGCTCAGAGAACGACACTTTGAGAAACAACGCTATGAACGGCAACATTTACAACTTATGCATTGACGGCAACCAGTCCTCATACTTCATCAACAACATTGACAGTTCAAACACCGTTAACGGCAAAAAAGTCTACTGCTTGATAGACGATAGCGATCTGGCGATAAACCCGTTTACTTATCCCGACGTGGGCTATCTTGCCCTTGTGAACTGCGCGGATATAACTGTACAAAACTTAAGCCTCGCTAGGAACGGCAACGGCATCTTGCTCGTAAACACTCAAAACTCAACACTAACAGGCAACACAGTGACAAACAGCACCGAAGGCATTCGGCTCATGGACTCAGAGGGCAACATCCTAAAAAACAACAGCTTAACTGGCAACACATACAACTTCTTGGTTCAAGGGGGGCTCTTGAATTACGTTGACGCTTCAAACACCCTAAATGGCAAACCCATCTATTACTGGATAAATCAAAGCGGCAAAGCTGTGCCTTCAAACGCAGGATACGTTGCATTAATCAACTGCTCAGACATAACCGTCCAAAACCTAGACTTAGCGAGCAACTGGCAAGGCATAGTCCTATCATCAAGCACCGACTCAACAATAAGTAATAACCAAATCAGCAAAAGTTACTACGGCGTAGAGCTGAGCTCCTCAAGCGGTAACAGCATCAGCGAAAACACCGTTGTCAACTGTACGCAGGCCATCGCTTTATCCGACAGCAGCAACAACAACATTGCAAATAATGTCCTGTCAAGCAACCAGTACGGCGCCTACTTTACCTCATCCAGCTTCAACACTCTCTCAGAAAACACAGTTACCTCAAACGTCAATCACGGCATGCAGTTCACGTCAAACTGCAACAATAACACCGTTACTGGAAACATCATAAACAGAAACGATGTTGCCGTTGAGTTCCTTAATTCTTCAAGTAACAATATAGTTCAAAACAGGCTGACGGGAAATAATCAAAGCATACAAATCCACGGCGAAAGCACCGGTACACGCATATCTGAAAACTCCATCGCAAACAGCTACTGCGGCGTCGAAATCGCCGTTAGCGAGGCCTTTTCAAACTCTTTTGGGGCTCCAGAGCAGTACTTTCTAACTGGTCAAAACGGTTACTTCACTTATCCTGTTTCCAGCTTACACATTGTAACCCAAAACATTTTGACAAATGATACGTGGGGCATCTTGGTCAATTCGGCAAACGACACTACAATAGCCAACAACACCATAACTGGCAGTAACTACGGCATTGGTGTGAACATGGGTTTCAGTTATACTTCTACGTCAAACGATATTTTGAGCGGAAACACCATAACCAACAGTCGCATTACGGGCATTTATGTGAATAATGCAAACAACTGCAGTGTAATTGAAAATAACGTTACCAATGATCAACAAGGCATAGAGCTCTTTGGGAGTCAAAACAACCTGTTAACTGATAATCGTGTCTCAAACAACACTCAGTTTGGCATTCAGCTTTCCGAGTCTTCAACTGGAAACACACTCAGAAACAATACCCTGACTGGTAATACCTACGGCTTCGACGATGAAAGCATCTACTACGGTGCAAGCTACGGGGGTGCTGTTATTCCCGGTCAGGGTGAGCCTCAATACTTTACCAGCAATGTTGACACTTCAAACACGGTAAATGGCAAACCCATAATATACTGGGTTGGACAAAGCGGCAAAACCGTACCTTCAGACGCTGCATGCGTCACACTTGTCAACTGCACTGACATAACCATTCAAAACCTCGACCTCACCGGCAACTATTATGGCGTGCAACTTGCCTACACAAAAAACTCCACAATAACGGAAAACACCATTCAGCACAATAGCCTGGGAATCAATCTTTTGTGCTCATCCTACAACATCATAAACGGAAACACTGTGACAAGCAACAGCGGGGGCATCGGTTTGGAACAAACAGATTTAGTAACATACGTTGCGCCACCTTCCTCCATCGCCCCCATAACAACTACGGTTACTCTTCCATCCATGGGTAACGTGATAACTGGAAACACAATAAAATCAAATACCGTGGGCGTAGACCTGAACTACAACTACGGTTCCAGTCAAGTTGGTTCAAACGCTGTCGGCGGGAATACTTTCTACCATAACAACTTCGTCAATAACACAAGCCAAGTTACCCCTCCATTTCAAGTTACTATTCAAACCCAAGGTTCCAATTTCTCTCAATCGTCAATAGCGCAGAACTTGTGGGACAATGGCAGCCAAGGCAATTATTGGAGTAACTATAACGGAACAGATACAAATCACGACGGCATCGGAGACACCCCCTACGTCGTATACACAAACAACACAGACTACTACCCCCTCATGGCTCCTTTCGAAATGTCCACTGCAACTATGCCACTGCAGACAGTTACAGCATCCTATCGTACTTCGGCATCTGCATCTATGCTTTTTGAGAATCCCCTGATAAATCATTGGTTTTCTGCATAGAAGATTGCACATGAAAGGAATCTGGGCACCTTTTCAAAAAGTCAAAAAACTAAGGTGGTAGGGCTACTTTTTGGCTTCTTTTTCAGGTTTAGTTTTTAATTTCTTTTGAAACATTAAGAAAACCACTGTGGCAATAATGACTATGGCAATTACTACACCGATTATAATGTGAAGAGTGTTAAGCGACGTAGGTAAAGCGTTGCTGGGACTCGGAGTTGAAGTAATAATGGGTGTTGAACTTGGACTTGTAAATATAGGAGGCGAAGGGCTTGGAGTAGGTAAATTTTGAGTCATTGAAGTTACTCCAACGCCTGCATTAAGATTTAAAGTTCCCATATTAATTCCGCTTATTAGTATTCCTGTTGCATTGAATGTTAATTTGCCCCAAGTGCCAACTACACTGTAAATCTGTTGATTTGGAAGAGATACGTTGTAACTCCCGTTTTGAACTATAGCAGTATATGTTAAATTTGTAGCTGTATTCGTAAATTGTATTTGTGTAGGCTGAATTTCCAAGCCTCTATAATCGACTGTGCCTGATACTTGGATTTTATTATTTACAAGTGTTGGCGTTGGTGAAGGCGGTAAAACTTTGGGTGATACCAATATTGGTTTTGGCAAAATAAAAGCAAAGAAAATAATTGATGCAACAAGTAAAATGGCTAAACAAATCAGACCTATTGCAATTATTTTTTATTCATTTTATGCTCAGTATAAATAAGGCGCAACTAACCTTTTAGGTCTTCTTTCTTCCATGTTAAGTTATTTTTACGCATTGCAGATTTAAGAAATTGTTCAAAAGAACTATTTTTTAAGATATGCCTTATTGTGGGTTGAATTCTTCAATTACAGTTCCTTGCAAACCTATTAGTCTAAACTCTACTGGACTTTTGTTTCCACATCCGCTTTTTGAACATTGCGGTGGAAAAGGTTTTTCGTCTACAGTTACAGTTTCACATCTCAAACATTTCCACAATCTTTGTGTCTTCCATAAATAAACCCGCAATCCCTCATGTGCGTATAAAGGAGCAAATTTTTCATACTCCTTTGGAATGATTACTCGTGTGTCCTCAAACTTGGTTTGATATTTCTTCGCTTGTCTTAAAGAACGTTGGAAATCCCACGTGCCAACATCATTTTCAAGCTCTATAGCGATATCTTTACTTTCCTCAGGAATACTAACAGTTATGTCTGGTGTCATTTTGAAGTTTCTTCTCTCTAAACTCAATACGTCAACATAAAACTCATAGTGGATTTCGGACTTTTCCAGTTTGTATTTAATCTTTTTATTTCCAACAATTTTGAAGATGAGAGCATCTTTGCCAACTTCCCCTTTCTTGTCAGGTTTGATTAACTCAAGGATTAACTCATCATCTATTGTCATTTCTATTCACTTGAATATTCTGATTAATTCTTTCCGTTCAGCTATTATGATTTTGCATTGTTTATTAACGCATAGAATCGACTCTTGTCTTTATTGCTTGCATATCTTTCTTAATGCGTTTTATTGTATCATATATATCTACAAGCATAGGGTCACGATTATTCACTTATTATCACCTCTTCTATCGGTTGCTTTTCAGCTTTTACTTTTTACAGTCTCTAACGTGGTTGCCGTATCGTTCCATGTCGTAGAAAACTTCTCCGCAATTGGAACATCTACGACCTTTACCTTCTTTCAAAGCATTGCTCATTTTATCAGCTTCAATTTAATAGTATAGTGAATCGTATTTTCAAGCATTTACTTTTTCGTTAGTTTGGCTATTATGGTTAAAATAGAGAGAGATAGACCAAAACTAAGAGAAAAACCTCTTTATTAGTAAGTCATTTTCTTCAGCTTGTCTTCTTTTGAATTCTTTTCCGCTTATTTTATAATCACAATTCAGAAAATCTTCACAACCGTAAACATCTGAATCTTCAGGTTCCATTTTAGACTGGTATCCTGAGTATGCGTGGTCGTTTTGGCTTCTTTCATTCCCTTTAAAAACAACTTCTTTTCCGCATTTTGGACATTTAACCAAACGTTTTCACCTCAAAGTACTATGCGTGTTATTGGGGTCTTATTTGATTTTCACGTTCTAACCGCTATGGCGTTTAACATACCTGCTCTATGGTAATTGCGGTTAACTATTTTTTAAAAAAACACTTTTTGCACTTTTATGTAAATGTCAAAGGTGTACATTGAAAAGGCTTCATTAAAAAATATCACACACCCTTTATTTTGTCTGTCTGTTTGTCTGTGTCTGTTCGTCTGTCTGTCTGTCTGTTTATGTCTGTTTGTCTGTCATAGGCGTGTAGGGGGGTGTGTGATGATGATTGATATGATAATGATATATGATTATAATGAATTAAGAAAGGAAAGAGTAGTAGCGTGTTTGAGTCGTAGTCGTTGTGTGTTAGGTTGAAAGTGTGTTTGTGTGTGTTGTAGTCGTAGTGGTTGAGTGTTAGTCAGTAGTAGTGGTTAAGTGTTTGGGTTTGGGGATTAAATTTTAATCCAACCAACCTTTCTCTTGTTCTCCTTTACATTCTCTTACTATCTAACACTAACATACACAGACAATGAGAGACAGAGAAGAAAAGACAAAGAGGGAGAGAGGAGACACACAAGAAAACACGGCGAGTGCTTGCAACAAAGAGAGGAGGCATCAGTTTTCCATTAGACTTTTTTCTTCTTCTATGGCACTGTTCAAGATTAGGTAGTTGTAAATCAGGCAGTTGGAAGTAATTGATTTTTGCAGGGATCTTTTGCAAACAAGAACACAACGGCGGCTGAGGCTACACCACATATCCCAAACATGGTGTATAGGCTTTGAAAGTTGTTAGCGTAAAGGTTTAGCACCAAACCGCTTAAAATCAATCCTACAATGAGGCCAATGTTCTGAAATGATGCGTTTAGAGACATCATCGTGCCTCGAAAACTTGGAACTTGCTCGAGCGCCAAACTGGTAAGACCCGTAATCGTTGCACTGGCAAAACCAGCTGATATCATCCACATTGCCGCAGAAGCCCATGCGTTAGGCATAAAGGCGATCAAAGTTGCGAATACTCCCTGAATTGCACCAGCCACGACAGTAAGAGGCTTCCTTCCGATTCGATTAATAAATCGCCCCCCAACTATGACACCCAAAATTCCCATTGCTGAAGCGATCGAATAAAAGATCGCCCCCATGCTCAAAGACTCCTTAAAAAACAATCTGTAAAACGATACTGCATACATAGGTGTTAGGAATGAGACCCACATAAGCGCCGTTCCGACTACACATGCAAGTGCAGATTTGTTTAGCAAGATTTGTTTGAAAGTGTTCAAATATTGAGGCTTATTTGCAGTCTGTTCCTGCCATGGTTTCGACGGAAGAATGAAAAAGCCAAAGAGTAAACTAACTACGGAGATTGGAAAGATAAACCACAAAAGTACAGCGCGCCATCCCGCAGCGTTCGTTATTACGCTCGTGACTTGAGGGACAACCAAGTTCGCAGCAAACACACCAGCCATAGCTAACCCAACTGCCATTCCCTTTTTTTCCAAAGGCAAAAAATCTCCGATTAAAGCGAAAACCACAATGCCAGTCATTGCTGTGCCAATTCCAAGAAAGAGACTGAAGAAAAGTGCGGAGGCAAAATCTGTGGCGAAGAACCAACCTATAGCTCCGACGCCGAAAAGCGCCACTCCAAGCAGGAACAATGACTTCTGCTTGAATCTGACGGTCAAAAAGCCCATGACAAAACCTACAATAAGACCCACAAAAGAGCTGATCGTCAAAATCTGGCTAGCGGTTCCCACAGTTACTTTTAGCGACGAGGCTACGTTTACCATAGCATTGCTAAAGAAAACTGTAAATGTGAATGTTAAGAACATACCCAAAAGCAAGGCGGGCACGAACAATTGGTTTTTAAGATTTTTTTTGACAGCAGGCTGTGATGTGCTCATGTTTTTCTGTTATTTATATAACTAATATTTAGATTTTAGTTATAGCGCGAGCTTTGTTAATTCTCAAAAAATAAAGAAGGTTAAACAAGAAGTCATAATTGATTTCATCAAGCAGAATTTTGCTAACAAATTAAGGGCTTTAAATAAATGTAGTTACGAATTGGCGTGATTACTTTTTAACTTATTCCTAAATTTGAAATAGTACTTTTATATCATATTGCAACTATCTTAAAAACAGAGTTTGAAATGGGCGCAAAATCAAAAATGACTTCTGGAATCTTGGCTGAACCAATTCTAGTGGGAAGAGAAAAAGAGCTTGAAGAGTTAAAACGATGTTTGAATGAGACTTTGTCTGGGAAGGGAGTAACTGTCTTTATTTCTGGTGAGGCTGGAGCAGGAAAAACTAGGCTTACGACAGAATTCCTAAATATCGCAAAGAAAAAGCCAGTGACCGTCTTAACTGGTTGGTGCCTAAGCGAGGTCGCAGTCCCCTACTTTCCGTTCATGGAAGCCTTTGGCTCTTACTTATCAAGTGATGAGGCTGATGGAGTATCGCTTGCTAATCAGCAATTAAATTTGAAGTCGTGGCTTATTGGAACAAAGCAAGCTGAAACAAGCGAGATACTTGGGAACGCTTCTCCTGAGATGTGGAAAGATCAAGCATTTCGGGCAGTCGCTCAAGAACTTTTATTCTTATCAACGAAAAAACCCTTGATTTTGATTTTGGAAGATATTCAGTGGGCTGACTCCGCCTCGCTCTCGTTGCTTCATTATCTTGCACGCCAAGCAGTTTCTGAGAGAATTCTCATCCTAGCCACTTTCAGAAGCGAGGAACTTAACGCACATGTCGAAGGTCATCCTAATCCACTATCCAAAGTTCTGCTCCTAATGGGGCGTGAGGATCTCTACAGCGAAATTAAGCTGTCCAGCCTCAGCCGGGATGATGTTCGGAGAGTCGCTGAGAACATGTTAGGTGGATTGGTGCAATCAGAACTTGTGGAAAAGTTAGCCGCCGAGACTATGGGTAATCCTCTTTTTGTAGTCGAATCTCTAAGGATGATGCATCAACGAGGAAGCCTTTCCAAAACGAACGGTCAATGGAGTTTGTGCGTTGATAATTTTGAAATTCCAAGAAAAGTTAAGGATGTGATACTGAGAAGACTAGAAGCCTTAAGGTCCGATCAAAGAATAATTTTGGATGCTGCCTCTGTGGTGGGAGAAAAATTTGATCCTAAGTTGATCGCTGCCGTTGTTTCTCAAGATAATGTAGACGTTCTTAGGGCATTAAACGAGATTGCGAAAACAACGCTGATGATACGTTGTGATGGGAACTGCTACAGGTTTGGTCATGCTAAATCTCGAGAAATGCTCTATGAGGAAATTCCTTTGCTTTTAAGGAGAGAGTACCATTCGAGGATTGCAGAGAAAATTGAGGCTGGCAGCCAAGAAGCGGATGGGTTCTCTATAGATGACTTGGCGTATCATTATGGTCAAGCTGGGAATAAGGAAAAAGCCGTGAAGTATTCTTTACAGGCAGGCAAAGTTGCTCTTTGTCGGTTTAGCAACGTGGAAGCAATTAAATACTTCACTTACGTGGTGCAAACAATCGGGGAAGATCTTAACAGCCGAGGTGATAAGGCAAACGCTTTGGAAGGTTTAGGCGACGCTTACTACGCCAATAGCATGTTCAAAGACGCAACAAGAACATTCGAGGAACTGAGCAACGGCGAAACCGGTGTTGTTAAGTTGCGGGCGCTCAGAAAAGCTATGGAATGTGCATTCCAATGCATGGATATTCCTCATTTGATTGAGCTTGTGAAGGAAGCCGAGCCCTATGCTGCATTTGATCGGTTGGAAAGCGCAAGAGTTCTAATTAACCGAGGAAGGGTCAGCTTTTTCGGAAAGGGCAATGTAGAGCTCGCCCTTGAAGATATGGAAATTGCTTTGCGCATTTTTGAGGAAGAAAATTCTTTTTGGGACGCCGCGATGGCTTTGGTTGGAGTGGGAATGTACCATTCTCTGCTAGGCGAACAACATAAAGGAATATCGGAGTCGTTGCGATCAATTGCTTTGTTTGAAGAACTGGGCGACTTTCGCTTTCAAATGGAGGCATGCTGGCCCGCAGGCGAAAACTTCTGTAACTTGGGACTTAATCCTGAAGCGTTAGAGATGTTTGCGAAGATTATAGAAATTGATGAGAAATTGAAAATGGGTGATTATAACAGATTGGTTTATGCGAATGCTCTTTCAGCCCGGCCGTATGAGCTTATCAATGATTGGGAAAAGGCGCTGTCTTACTGTCTGAAAGCCCTGGAGGCGTCGAAGAAGACAGATAACCTCATAGCCCCAGGAATTGTTTATGCTAACCTTTCTAGGATATATGTCAGGCTTGGAGATTTGAAACATGCAGAAGAATACTTTGACAAATTCATGAAACTGCCATCAGCAGTTCAGATGAACGTGTTTGTGGATGGGTCATTATCTAAAGCGGTCTTTTTTGCGGGAAAGGGTCAGTGGAAAGAGTCAAACCAGCTCTTCAAAGAACGCTTATTTGACAAGGTTGCGATGCCGATGGCGCCGACACCTGTCGGAGCTGAAATTTATGGAAGAGTATTTTATGCTTGGGCTCTTGAGAAGCAGGAATTGCTTGAAGAGGCCAGAATTCAACTTGAAGAAGTACAGAAAGCTAGTCGAGAAATTGAAGAAAGGTTTGCACATGTTAGTCTACATGCGAATTTGATGGTTCGCAGAGAAGTTAGGGTTGGCGAAGAGTTGAAGATGCGCCTTGACTTGGTGAACGCCTCGAGGAAGCCGGGTTTGCTCGTCAAAGCTGAAGGCTTAATTCCTCCCGACGGGTTCAAAATCACCGCTCTGCCGCCTTATTTTAAAGTTCAAAACTTTTGCCTCGAGATGAAAAACATGGAAATCGACGCTTTCCAAGTTGTGACTGCCATTCTTAATTTAGTGGCAGTTAAAACTGGCACTTTCACTATAAACCCGAAAATAATCTATTTAGATGAATTAGGAGAGACCAAAACATGCAATCTCAAACCGGTAAAGATACATGTTGAAACTGGGCCTCCCACAATTAACGAAGAAAAAGCCATGCCTAATACATCAGATAGATTTGAGTTTAAATCTGAACTTACCCAGAAAGCCTTTGACTATCTTGTAAGAGTTTTTGTAGAAGATTATATGCGACATAGAATTGCGCAGGAAAAGGCTGGTTGGAGATCTCTAATGAAGATTGTTAATGAGGGAAAGTTGTCGAGGTCTAGTTTGTATGGCTATGGAGGGCGTAAGGGAAGGGTGTTGATCGAGTTGGAGAGTCGTGGTCTAGTTGAAGCTCGACTCTTTCCAGGCGAAAGGGGCCGCGGAGGCAAAATCTTAAAACTTAGAGTTGCCTACGAAAAAGAAATAATAAAACGCATAATTGATAATCGGATAATGAACAAGAAAAATCAATAAGACTATTTTGCGCTCTATTCAGCAAATATAGTTATTATTTAACGCAATAGACTGTTTAATGGCACAAATGTGTTCATTCAGCGTTGATTCTCATAATATTCTAATGTTTTTGGTTTTTAACCATTATTATTCGTGCTTTTCCACTAGAAAAATGACTAAGTATTTTTCATGGCTTAACGCATGACAATGATAATCAGTGGAGGTGAAAAAAATGAAGATGAAAAGAATTATGATTTTAGTTTTCTCATTGGCTTTGGTTATGGTGTTTGCTGCGTCTACGCCTGCTTTAGCATGCGGACCACATCATGAGACTTTCACATGGACAGGAATTGGCATTGGAACCAGTCCCGGAACCATCTCTGTGACAAATGGTGTTCAGCATGTAATTGGATCAACTGGAGAATGGACGTACTCCGCAGCACCATGGGGTACGGGAGCGCCTACAGCCACAAACACACAGTATCTCACTCTCAATTTGAACACACTCACCGGAACCGATATTGCGCCGGGAGTATGGACCTACCCGGGGGCAGGAGTCACTAGTGGTGTCGCATTCCTTAAATTCAATGGGCTTGGACTGTTCACCTGCAATGGACCAAGTGTAAGCGCCTATGGATACACAGCAACTAAAGGACAAACATACTTCGGATTACTAAATTCGGCTATCGCAACGCAGTTCGGCACGAGCGGGACAATGAAAGGACTATACGCGATAACTGAATCATCTACTGGAGTAACCGTAAGTAATCCGACAACCCACGCACCTATGTATTCAATCGCTGTCGAAACTTGGACCTACTGGTTCATTTAGCAAGATAACTGGATGAACAAGGCGGAAAGAGAAATCAGTAATTAACCCAATTTTCTTTTTTTCATTTTCGTCCTGTTTTAGGCTTTTTTAAGCTATGCAGATTTAAGACTTATCTTCATAAAGACTTTGCTAAAATATTGTCCTTTAGTTGGATTGAAATTTTTTTATAATATATAGTTTTAGTAAACTACTATCTACTACAGCCCTTTTTTCCCATAATTATGCCTCAGCTCACTGTAGCTTTCTTATAGCACACACACTGGGCGAGCTCTCCCTTCATGGTTGAAGTGGGAAGCCAAAACTTACGCTCGCTGCCTTGTTCCTAACTTGAGTTAACGTTTATTTTTGAGTTGGAACCATAATATCGTAGTAGGTCTCTTATATGCGAAAAAAAAGTCAACCGACCAAACAACCCGCAAGTTCTGCAGTTGAGGAAAGCGTGAATGGTTGACCTTTCTTCTGTTATAACTGTGTTGAGTGCAATTAGTTCGATTTCTGTTATCGCGGGGGCAGTGTTTATCGTGTTTCAGCTCAGGCAGAATTCCAAGTTGATAAGTGATCGGTTCAAGAGAACAAAGCAACTATTCTTATTGCGCTTCTTGACAAGATTACAAATGAAAGCTTTGCAAGGAGACGCAAATCAATGCACGACATCGTAAAGAAATATTCTACAGTAAATTGGGAAGGGTTCGACGATTCTCTGGAAGACTTTGAAGCCCGCAACTTTGCTTACACATACGAGCTGATCGGTCAGCTTGTGAGAGAAGGCGTGGTGGATCTTTCAACTGTTTCAAACGCTCTGCAGTTCTTAGTTGTTTTCGATTGGGAAGTTTTTTCGTCGGTTATGGATCACATGAAGGAAAGGTACGGTCTTAAGGTCAATGCGTTTGGAAATTTTCAATGGCTTGCCGATGAAACAAGAAAAAGGATGAACGAGCGAGCGGCCTCCAAGGAAATAAAAACTACGAGCAATTCGGCAAGAATTAGCAACTAAGTTTGGACGTTATTCAAAAAGCACCAGAACTCCGACAACGCTTTTTTAGAACTAAGCCAGCATTTATCTTGAATGCATGTCCGGTGGGATTCGAACCGACATTCGGCAAGCTAATTTCTAATACACACAAAATTATGTTTCTCTTACAATTCGCCTTACCAGTATTTTTAGCTTATTTACCTAAAATAAGCTCAGAATAAGCCTAAAAGTGCTGCGGGCAGGATTCGAACCTGCGAACCCCTGCGGGAAAGGATTTCCCATCTGGAGGCCCATTACAGGCCAAATGTTTGATCTTGAGTCCATAGCGGAACGCACAATTTGTGCGCTCTTTCACCTTTGACCTGGCTTGGTTACCGCAGCACAGTGCAGCTAAAATTGTCTGGGTTCTGTCTTATTAATCATTTCCATCCTAAGCTAAGCGTTAGATGACTTTTTCTAAGTCAACGATAAAGCGTTCAAAAACTTTCAAGCCGTCGTTCCAGAAGTCTGGTGCTGCAACGTTTAAGCCAACGATTTTGCCGATTTCCAGTGGCGACACGCTACTGCCAGCCGACAACGCCTTCTCCAGCTTAGGCACAAACGCTTTGCCCTCCTTCAGGTATCGCTCGTAGAGGGCGTAGACGAACATTTGGGCGTAGACGTATGGGTAGTTGTAGAAGCGGTAGTTCGCCATGTAATAGTGCGGTTTCATGGTCCATTCGGCTTCCATTTCGGGGAACCATGTGACTGCGTCGCCGTAGATGCGGTCGCGTGCCGCCGTCCAGTGCCTGCAAATAATCGGGTAATCCAGATATTCGCCCTTTTGAATGGAGGCGTAGAGAGCCTGCTCGAACCAGACGCGTGCGGTAACTTGAAACGTTGTCATGCCTGACTCGTCGAGGACTTGGCATAGTATTTCTTTTTGTTCTTTGTTTGATTTTGTTTCGCTTAGAAGGAGGTCTGTTAGGAGTAATTCGCCGAAGATAGATGCGGTCTCCGCAACAGCAGAAGGCACGGCTGTATTCATGAGAGTTTGGCTCCGAGACATGTAGTAGTCGTGGGTGGCGTGCCCAAATTCGTGTGCTAACGTGTAGATGTCGTTGAGGGTGCCGTTGAAGCTACCGAGAACAAAAGCGGATTTGCCCCTATACCAACTTGCGCAGAAGGCGCCGTTGCGTTTGCCAAATCGGGGTGTTGCGTCGATGCGGCGTTTTGTGAACATTTCTTTGACGGCGGTGGCGTATTCTTCATCGAAGCGGCTGTATGCCCGTGTTATGAGGCTTTGTGCTTCTTCAAAGGTAAACTTGAGTTCAGGCGCATCGGGCAGGGGCGCGACGATGTCGTGGTTTCCGAGCACGGGCAGATTCATGAGCTTAGCTTTGAGTTTGAGGTAGCGGCGGTACGTTTTAGCGTTTTCCTCTATTGCCCTAAGCAAATTCTCAATTATTGCCTGTTCGGTATCATTATTCATGAGGCTGGATTCCATGGGCGAGGCGTATTTTCTGCGTTGGGAAACGGTGACCCAGTCGTTGCAGATACTGCGCAGGGCTGAAGCGAAGATTTCGCCGTCTCTGCCAAGCAAACCGTAAATCGAGCGGTTCGCCGACTCCCGTGTTCCTCTATCTGGGTGAGATAATAAACCGTTGGCTTCGCAGTAACTAAGAGTCTTCTTCTCGCCTAGGACAGCGATGTCGAAGGTGCGAGTGTTGAGCCATTTGCTCTGCAACTCCTCCCAAGCTTGAACCCCGAACTGATCTTTCTCAATGATAAGCTGCTCCTCCACCTCCGTTAACTGATGAGCCACACGACGCTGCACACGTTCCAACATATGCCTGTACCCAGCCAAAACCGGCTCCGCAACACTTTCGGGCTTGGCTTTCACAAGTGCTCCAAGTTCAAGAGAAAAGAAAGCCAGCTGCTTACCCAGCAGGGCCTCAAACTTGCTCATCTTATCGTAGAGCGACTGCACGTCTGGCAACGTCATGTTAGCCGAAAAAGACAAACCTGCAAAAAGCGAAACATCACCAAGTTTAACATCGAAAGCCTCTAGCTCTCGAATGCACTGAAGCAAACTCACCGAGTCAAGGAGGGCTATTTTTCCTCGGTATCTCTTCTCGAAGTTGTCCGCAAAAAACTTTGCTTCATCAATCGCTTCTTCAATGGACGGGTCGTTGATGCTGGGAAAAAGCTCCGTTAAGTCCCAAGTAACTTCCTGATTACTGCTGGTCATTTAAATTCACTTTAATAATAAGATTAAATTCGGCGGGCTATTTTGGGTTTGCTTTTTGATGTTAGCCATATTTTTTGAGGGAGCTAACTGCGGTGGCTATCGGCAGGTTGTTATTTTGCGAAAGAAGAAACAGATTTTGCAAACGTGTTGGCGTTCGGATTGGTGAAAAGCTTTGAGTGCTGTTGTTGTTCGAGTGGTAACCTGTCTATTTTTTCTTAGTCTGTCTCCGTATCTCTTCCAACCGGGCTTGCTCTAGGCGAGCGATCATGGAAAAGTTTCAGTTTGTCGCATTTGTATTCAATGCAATATGCGCAGTTTTGAACCTTCTTTTGCACTCCGCAGGTCCTTATTTCGCATGCAGCACAGTAGCCAACATGCGGTCCATCGACGACTGCGCATCCAACGCAAGTCATGTCTTCACAGGTTTCAATTGGACACCCAATTGCTTTGACCATTCTTCAGCTACTGCCTTCTTCATCTCGGCGTCATTCTTCTGTGTGGCAATAAAAGCCTTGCATTCACCGCAATCTACCCCACAAAAACCAATTAAACTTGTAGGTGAATTGTTCTCAATTCTTTCGCTCTTTTTTATCCCAAATCTCTTTTGTGCTGACTAAGTATTTGAGTTCTTTATAAACCGCACAGGTGAGCTAGTCGTCTGGTACCGCAAAAGTAAAAACACTGCAAGGGCGATACATATGAGAGCACGCATGCGTACAGAGCACAAAATAATTCTGGGCAACAGCCAACAAATGCCTGAGATAGCTGATGGCGCCGTCCAGTTAATGGTTACTTCGCCGCCTTACCCCATGATACAAATGTGGGATGCCCTCTTCGCTAAAGCAGACCCAAAAATTGCAGAGCTATGGCAAAAGCTGGAAACGTACAGCCGAGAAGAAACCGTCGGGCAAATCTACGATGCCATGCATGATTATCTCGCTAAGGTTTGGAGGGAAACTTGGCGGGTTCTCGTTGACGAAGGCATAGCATGCATAAACATAGGCGACGCAATACGCACTATAAACGGCAAATTCAAGCTCTACCCTAACCACGCCCGGATAACAGAGATTTGCGAAAAAATCGGCTTCACCACGCTACCCTACATTCTATGGAAGAAACCCACAACCAAACCAAAATATAAAGGCAAAGGCGCCTTTTTAGGCTCAGGTTTTCTGCCGCCAAACGCCTACGTCACACTCGACTGCGAATTCATCCTTCTCTTCAGAAAAGGCAATCTCCGAAAATTCCCACCCCACGACCAAACGCGATACGACAGCGCCTTCACCAAGAAGGAGCGTGACGAATGGTTCAGCCAAATCTGGACCTTGAAGGGAACACGCCAAACCGCAAGCCAGCTTGAGAGAAGAACAGCGACGTATCCCGACGAAATCGCAGACCGCTTAATCAAAATGTTCAGCATAAAAGGCGACACAGTACTAGATCCATTCCTAGGCTCAGGGACAACGGTAAAGATAGCTATGCAAAACGAACGCAACTGCATCGGGTATGAATCTGACCAAAACCTACTACCGATTATAAGCAAAAAAATAGGCAATAGCAAAGCCAATACGGCAACTGGAGTACAGATAATCAAACGCTAAAAGGAAAGTAGGTGCCCAAATATTTTAGATATCTGTTCGGTTTCTTTGAAATTCAGCACCGCTTGGTCAAGCAGGCGCGCTACTGATCCGCCAAATATGCGTTGCTTCAAGAAAAAGAAAAGATTGTGACAGCTGAACTTCCTGTTAGAAAAAAAAGAAAAATTATTTGCCCTTTGGAGGATTCTTATCGCGCCCGCCGCCCGAGGGTTTGCCCGGGTGTGTGCTTGGCTTGCCGCCTTTACCCATTTTGTTTCATCTCTGTTAAGACTTGCCTTTAAAACATAATGCTCTTTTGTCTATTATATATTACGAATTCAGCAAGCAACAAGAATGAGAACATTGGAAAAAAATAGAAAGTTTTGATTGGTCATGAGAACCAATGGCCCACACTCACGGCACAGGTGGCGCTTGATCTCTTTTGTGCGCGTGTATCTCATGCCGTCCTTGTAGTTTCTTTGACTGCCGCATTCAGGGCAGCTGACGATTTTTGTTCCAATTTGGTTGCCTCCTTGTTTTCTAGCCAACCATGAGGCGCCAAAAGAAAAAGAAGGAGATGTGCGGGAGATTTCGCCACCCCGAGGAAGATAAAAACATAAGTTAAAAATCAACTAACTCTATGACCAATCAAAACACCAAACTGCAAGACTTTTTGCTCAATGATGTTTAAATAGACACTCAAGCTTTCAATGCATTTCAATGACGTTTTAAATTAACTCTTCGACTTAACGGTAACCTAAACCCCTATCCTTCACAGACAATTCCACTCAAATCACGACAAATCAACACAAATCCAGACAAATATCGACAAATCCAGACGTTACCTGCAAACATTTCAAGCCCTAAACCAAAAAAGCAATCCAAAACAAATACAACAAAAATTAATGGAGAAAACTCGAAAATTTGCTCTCTGAGACGCCTCCTGAATTGCTACCTTAAAGGTGAAGCTTTGAATTACTGCAATCTAACCTGAACTTCCTAAGAATCGTTTCGGGACATAAAAATACTTCCTTGTCCTTCTATGTCCTTCTGTGTACGCAACCTGCAAACAAATCAAGCCCTAAACCAAAAAAGCAACTCAAACCAAGCTGAACAAAAAACAGAGCGAGAAATCATTTTGCTCCTTTTTCCTACACACTAGTGCGTGCCAAAGCCCTGCTATAACTGTCCTGTTTAGTGAAAAAACCTTTTCTATGGTTTTTTATGCTTAGATAACTCAAGCTGTATGCGTTTTTCATGTTGCAGCTGATTTTTTGTCTTGTTTTAGGTTTTGCTTCATGCAGCGGCAACCTTGCAGAGTTTTTATGAAGCTTTGCCTCTAGGAAAGTTTATAAGTCCTTCATTTTAGCCTGAATATGCATAATAAGGTTTATTAGTGAGCTATGTTGCATGTGTTTGTGCTCTTAGAAAAGTCAGCAGAATCCTTTTTCAAATTGGATGATCCCTTATCGAAGGAGTTGAAAGTTTGAAAGAGACACGTTTAGCTAAATCACAAAAACTTAAAATTTATGGAGAATTGGTAAATTGACCAGCCTCATACAAAAAGAAGATATCCATGAGTTATTAAAAACTTTTTTCAACCAGAAAGGCTTAGTGCGCCAACACCTTGACAGTTACAACGAATTCATCGACCACGGTTTACAAGAAGTTGTTGATGAAGTCGGCGAAATCCCCATTGAAGTTCCAGAAAATCCATATAAAGTGAAACTTGGGCAAATCTGGGTAATTGACCCTCAATCAAGAATAACCAGCCCGTACGTAACCGAAGTAGACGGTACAAAACACGAAATTTACCCGATGGAAGCCCGGCTGCGCAATTTAGCGTACTCGGCGCCTATAGCTTTAGAAATGACCCCTGTCATCGACGGAAGAGAGCAGGACACCGAACTAGTTTACATCGGTAACATTCCTGTCATGCTTAAATCGAAACTTTGCTTCTTATCTCAGCTTTCAGAAGAAGAACTTATTGCAGCAGGAGAAGACCCCGACGACCAAGGCGGATACTTTGTTGTTAACGGTTCCGAACGCGTCATCGTTGCCATGGAAGACTTGGCACCTAACCGCGTCATTGTAGACATTGACGAGAAAGGAACCTCACCAGTTTATCAAGCAAAAATTTTCTCAACCACAGTCGGCTTTAGGGCAAGAATTGAACTTAAACTCAAATCAGACGACGCCATCTACGTCACCATGCCCGGAGTACCAACAGAAATCCCGTTCGTTGTCATAATGCGCGCCTTAAGCCTAGAAAAAGACAAAGACATTGCAGAAGCAGTTTCACTTGACAGCGAAATGCAAAGCCAATTAGCTGCTTCATTTGAAAAAGCCATAGGCGTAGACACACCAGCAGACGCAATCCTCTTCATTGGCAACCGTGTAGCCCATGGACAAGTTGAAGAATACCGCTTACAGAAAGCTGAAACCGCTCTTGACAAAAACTTCCTGCCGCACTTAGGCAGAAACGAAAAGAACCGAAAGGAAAAAGCAATTTTCCTAGGCGAAATGGCCTACAGAGTTTTACAGTTGAAAACGGGCAGAAGACAACCCGACGATAAAGACCATTTCAAGAACAAACGGTTGCGCCTCGGGGGCCCACTTCTAGCAGACCTCTTCCGCGTATCATTCAGAAACTTAACCAGAGACATAAAATACCAGCTTGAACGCATAGGCGTTAAAGGACCAATCATAACCGTTTCAGCCGCAGTCCGCCCCGGCATAATAACTGAACGATTCCAGCATGCGTTGGCAACAGGCAACTGGGGAAGAGGCAGAGTCGGCATCACCCAACTCCTGGACCGAACAAACTACATCTCAACGCTGAGCCACCTGCGCAGACTTCAATCACCATTAAGCAGAAGCCAACCAAACTTCGAAGCCAGAGACTTACACCCAACCCACTGGGGACGCTTATGTCCAAACGAAACCCCTGAAGGCTCTAACTGCGGCTTAGTCAAAAACTTAGCACTATCCGCCTCCATAGCCGTTGGCGTAAACCCCGACAGAGTAAAGCAATTACTTTTTGAAATGGGCGCTGTTCCAGCAGCAGAAGCCAGCCGCGATTTACGTATTTCAGGCGCAAAAGTTTTCGTTGACGGAAACATCATAGGGTACTGCAATAACCCACAGGAAATGGTAAAGTCTTTCCGAGAAAAAAGAAGGGCTGGAGAAATCTCAACCGAAGTAAACGTAACATACTTCTCAAGACAGCAAACTGAAACCGAAGAAGTTCATGCTAACTGCGACGAAGGCAGAGTCAGGCGTCCACTCATAATTGTTGAGAATGGAGCTCCAAAACTTCAGCCTAAACATTTTGAAAAGATCGGTTTAGGCGAGTGGACTTGGGAAGACGTAATCAAGAATGGTTTAATTGAGTATTTAGACGCTGAAGAAGAAGAAAACGCATACATCGCCTTAACATTTGACGCAATTAATCCTCAAAACACTCATGTGGAAATAGCCACTTACACGATTCTTGGAATCTGCGCTTCAACAATCCCGTATCCTGAACACAACCAGTCGCCTCGTAACTCATACCAAGCAGCTATGGCTAAACAAGCTCTGGGCGTTTACGGCACCAACTTCCACCACCGCGTCGACTCACGCTCACACATACTACACTATCCGCAAGTTCCGATGGTGGAAACAGAACTAATGGAAGTCATGGGTTACAAGCAACGCCCCACAGGACAAAACTGCGTTGTCGCCGTGCTCAGCTTCGAAGGCTACAATATGGAAGATGCACTAATATTCAACAAAGCATCCATAGAACGAGGCTTAGCCAGGTCCACATTCTACCGAATTTACGAAGCAGAATGCCGCCAATATTTAGGCGGATTAAAAGACAAGTTCACCGTTCCAGAACCAGGCACCCGCGGTTACCGCGGCGAACAATACTACAGGCTTTTAGAACCTGACGGAATAATCAGTTTAGAATCACAGGTAGTCGGCGGAGACGTATTAATAGGAAGAATCAGCCCACCCAGATTCCTTGAAGAATACAAAGAATTCGAAGTTAAAGGTCCATCAATGCGTGACACATCAGTCGATATGCGTCCCTCCGAAACCGGTATCGTAGACGGCATATTCATAACGATGTCAGGCGAAGGCAGCCAACTTGTAAAAGTAAGAGTCCGCGACCAACGAGTCCCCGAACTTGGCGACAAATTCGCTTCACGCCACGGACAAAAAGGAGTCATAGGTTTAATTGTGCCGCAAGAGGATCTGCCTTTCACTGATGACGGCATGGTACCCGATCTAATAATCAACCCACATGCTATACCTTCAAGAATGACCATCGGCCAATTCATCGAATCCCTCGCAGGAAAAGCTGCCTCGGCAAGAGGAAGACCAGCAAACGGTACACCATTCTCAAACGAAGGTCCAACTGAGGTACGTAAGAACTTGGTAAAGCTTGGTTACAGTCACACTGGAAGCGAAGTTTTCTACAACGGCACCACAGGCGAAAAATTCGTTGCAGATGTCTTCGTCGGCGTAGTCTATTATCAAAAACTTCACCATATGGTCGCTGACAAAATACACGCCAGAGCCCGCGGTCAAGTTCAGATGTTAACAAGACAACCCACTGAAGGCAGAGCCAGAGGTGGGGGTCTCAGATTCGGAGAAATGGAACGAGACTGCCTCATAGGTCATGGCGCTGCCATGTTGCTCAGAGACAGATTGCTGGAAGAGTCAGACAAGTACACGCTCTACATCTGCGAGAACTGCGGTCAAATCGCTTACTTCGACATGAAACAGAGGCGCTATGTCTGCAGAATATGCGACGAAAAAGCGAAGATTTCACCCGTAATCGTCTCATACGCTTTCAAGCTTCTACTGCAGGAGCTTCAAAGCCTCTGCATTACACCAAAATTAAGACTAAAGGAGAAGGCATAACATGTCACAACAGGAAGAATTAATCCACAAGATAGTTGATGAAATCTCATTCGGTTTAATTTCACCCAAAGACCTCAGAAAACAATCAGTCGTTGAAATCCAAACCCCAGACACCTACGACGAAGACGGAGCTCCCATCACAGCAGGCTTAATGGACGGCAGACTAGGCACACTTGAACCAAGGCAACGGTGCAAAACGTGCGGCAACACAGCAATTCGCTGCCCGGGACACTTTGGACACATAGAACTAGCCGTACCAATCGTACATATAGAATTCACAAAAATTATCTTCGACATTTTGAAAGCCACCTGCCGCAGCTGCGGTCGCATACTCTTATCCGAAGATGCTGCCAAGAAGGCGCGCGCCCGAATCGAGCGGTACAACGAGCTCTTAGGCACAATTCCAGATGAAGTTTACAAAGAAATAATGACTGAAATAAAAGCAAAACAATGCCCCTACTGTGCCTCCGCGCAGTACAAGATTACATTTGAAAAGCCAACAAAGTTTATCGAGCAGACTGAAGCAGGCTCCGAGCCATTGACACCCAGCATGATTCGTGAAAGGCTTGAACGTGTTTCAGATGAAGACCTTGAAATCTTAGGTTTCAACCCGAAAGTTGCACGACCAGAATGGATGGTTCTGCAGGTTTTGCCTGTTCCCCCAGTTTATGTTCGCCCATCAATCACTTTAGAATCAGGTATTCGCTCTGAAGACGATTTAACTCATAAACTAGTAGACATCATTCGCATTAATCAGCGTTTGAAGGAGAACATGGAAGCCGGTGCACCTACGCTTATCATTCAAGACCTTTCTGAGCTTTTGCAGTACCATGTTACCACGTACTTTAACAATGAAGCCTCAGGCATTCCACCGGCAAGGCACCGCAGTGGCAGAGCATTAAAGACTCTATCGCAAAGGCTCAAGGGAAAGGAAGGCCGCTTCAGAAGCAACCTCTCAGGCAAAAGAGTTGACTTTTCAGCACGTACCGTCATTTCTCCAGACCCGAACCTTGACATTAACGAGGTCGGCGTACCAGTAGATGTTGCCATGCGGTTATCTGTTCCAGAAAAAGTCACAGCATGGAACCTTGAAGAACTAAAGAAACTTGTAATTAACGGTCCAGAAAACTATCCTGGCGCATTATACATAATTAGGCCAGATGGCAAACGCATCAGGCTGGAATTCGTTGTTGACCGAACCAAAATCGCTGAAGCAGTAGAGTTAGGATTCATAGTTGAACGTCACCTCAAGAACGGTGACATTGCAATCTTTAACCGCCAGCCTTCACTTCACCGCATGTCAATTATGGCTCATTACGTGCGGGTTTTGCCTTACAAGACTTTCCGCCTCCACCTCTGCGTTTGCCCACCCTACAACGCTGACTTTGACGGTGACGAAATGAACCTTCACGTTCCACAAAGCGAAGAAGCAAGAACCGAAGCACTCCTGCTAATGCAGGTTCAAGACCAAATCCTCTCACCCAGATTCGGAGGACCCATCATCGGTGCAATAAGGGACTTTATCACAAGCGCCTACTACTTCACCCGAAAAGGAAACTACCTGACCAGAGGCCAAGTTAACAGGCTACTAACCACAACACAATACGAAGGGGAACTCCCAGAACCCGAAATCAAGGAGCCTCAACCTATGTGGTCAGGCAAACAAATATTCAGCCTGTTCCTGCCAAAAACGTTGAATTACGTTTTGAAAGCCAACATTTGCCAAGGCTGCACAAAATGCGAAGAAGAAGCATGCAAACACGACGCTTATGTAGTGGTCAGAAATGGCCAGTTAGTCTCAGGCGTCATCGATAGGAAGTCAATCGGTGCTGAGCAATCTGAAAGTCTCCTTCACAGAATAATCAAAGACTACGGCACCCAAGCAGGACGAGAATTCCTCAACAAGATAACTCATCTGCTAAAACTATACATTTCAATGCGAGGCTTTAGCTACACCTACGATCAACTGGTTCTCTCGCCGAGAGCCCGCAATCGCATGGCAAAGACCATGGAGCGCATCCAAAAGAAAATCGATGATCTCATCGAAAACTACCGTAATGGAACCCTACCGCGTTTACCAGGGCAAACCTTAGAAGAATCCTTCGAAATCTACGTCATGCATGAACTTGCCACAGCCAGAGACGAATCAGGTAAAATAGCAGACGACGACTTTACACTGGAAAATGCGGGCATCGTTATGACCAGAACAGGCGCAAGAGGCTCAAGTTTAAACATTGGTCAAATGGCTGCTTGTGTTGGGCAACAATCAGTGCGCGGCAAACGTATTTTGCGAGGCTACGCTGGACGAGCGTTGCCACACTTTGTTGATGGTGATCCCAGTCCACGAGCAAGAGGCTTCGTTTATAACTCTTACCAGACAGGTTTGGACGCGATTGAATTTTTCTTCCATGCTATGGGTGGCAGGGAAGGTTTAGTTGACACTGCCGTTCGCACTCAACAGAGCGGTTACATGCAGCGCAGGCTTATCAACGCTCTAGAGCATATTCGTTTGGAATACGACAGCACGGTACGTGATTCAGCTGGCGACATAATTCAGTTTAGGTACGGGGAAGACGGTGTTGACCCAGCTAAAAGTGACCATGGCAAAGCGGTAAACGTCAGCCGACTCATTGACCAAATAAAAATCGGCGAAGAAAAAGGTGAAGCAGCATCTGCTGAGGAAATCAAGAAGCAGTTGAAACGCGTTGACGACCAGCTTACCCCGATTTTGATGAGTCAGCTTAAACAAAACTTCTCGAAGAACAAGCTTACCAAGAAAAGTGTTGAAAAAGCCACAACCTCGACTGCTGAGCAATACAATCGTGCTTTAATGGAGCCTGGTGAAGCAGTAGGAATTGTTGCAGCTCAATCAATAGGTGAACCAGGTACGCAGATGACTCTTAGAACCTTCCACTATGCTGGTGTCAAAGAACAAAACGTTACCTTAGGCCTGCCAAGGCTCATCGAAATTGTTGATGCACGTAGGATTCCGTCGACGCCAATCATGACCATCTACTTAATGGGTGAGGCTGCAAAGAGCAAAGAGGGCGCTGTTGAAGTCGCAAGAAACATAATTTACACTTCAGTTGAAAACTTGGCTTCAGCAATCTATGAAGATCCTGTGCGTGAAGAAATTGTTATTGAATTAAGCAAGTCGATGATGGATGACAGAAATATAACGATGGATGAGCTGAAAGATCGGTTGGAATTGCAAAACGCTACAGTTACAATCACTGATTATACAGTGCAAATTAAGCCGAAAAAAGCTGAACAGCTAAAGAGGATGTTAACAAAGATTCCAGGTTT
>Ga0187848_10000773_pt1 | contig 28399 bp, 18 predicted proteins | sample June2016WEW_4_40_FD_132424 | JGI IMG/M metagenome (GOLD analysis project Ga0187848, IMG submission 132424) | Peatland microbial communities from SPRUCE experiment site at the Marcell Experimental Forest, Minnesota, USA - June2016WEW_4_40 | ecosystem: Environmental > Terrestrial > Soil >... | reverse complement strand
CGCTTCCAGCCGGCCAAGCCGATCGTCATGTCAGAACTGCCCCTGGACCTCGCTCGGCAAATCGCCGGACTCGACAAAGAGCCCCAAGCCGAAGAGGATAAACCGGCAGCTTAGGGCCAAGCCTTCGAAAAATTGCACAAGAATGCACTTCCGTGGCGCGGGCCTCCAGGCCTGCTGCGTCGGCTGTCAAGCCGACGTTTCTTTCCTTCCACCTCAATCTCAACCCTCCCGAAATTGCACAAAAATGCACAAGAAGCCGGGAGTCCCAGCCTTAGCAGCGCTTAATCAACAGATATGGCTGGCTTTATTAATACCGCCGCAATTCGTGCCCTTCTGCCGCGCAGCAACCTGTCCCGTGCATTTCCTAGTCCTGGATCGGCGTGGAGCGGAGTTGCCACTTGGCGCCGGATCGAGACAGACCGAACCTCACGTAGAATGCACAAAAATGCCCAAGAGCACAACCGCCGCCAAATGGGCCGAGACTGCTCCTAACCAACAGAAATGACTATGTTTACCTATGCCGCAATTTTGTTTTTTCAGCCACGAACCCAAACCGCCGGCCGCACAATCGGCCACGCTGCCAACCCCTCCCGTCAATGGGTTTTGGCTTTGGAAATTGGCGGGTTCGACACGGTGGTTTCGAGAGCTTGCGCCAGCGCCGCAGGTTCGAACCCGAACGGCCCGGGAGCGCTTTTGAACACCACCCGCCCGCCGCGTCCGATCAGGTACAGGCGGTCCGGCCAGCCTGGATACGCTCTTTCGGTTCCGTTGGCGATGCCATCCAGAACCGCCCGGATGTGAATCCCCAGTTTGCGAACGCAAGCGGACGCGGTTTGATTGCGTTCGCCATCGCTGCGCGGGGGAAACGCGGGGGAGAAACGCGGACAGAAACGCGGGACAGACGAAGCATTTCCGGATTTCCATGCACAAAATGCGCAAAACTTCCGTGGCGCGGGCCTCCAGTCCTGCTGCGTCGGCTGTCCAGCCGCCGCTTGCTCGCTTCAACTGTGCCAGCGGCCCCGCACCGTCGTTAGGTCAGTCCCGGTTATCATAGAGGTGGATCGCCTCTCTCCTGGAAATACCCGTGCGCAAACCCGAAATCATGAGTCCGGCCGGTTATTGGCCACAGTTGCGCGCGGCGATTGAGGCCGGCGCCGACGCGGTGTACTTCGGGTTGCGCCACTTCACGGCGCGCGCCAAAGTCGGTTTCGATCTGAGCGAGCTCGCCGAGGCAATGACTACCCTGCACCGCCGCGGCGTGCGCGGTTACGTTACTTTCAATACGCTGGTGTTCGAGCACGAAATCGGGGAGGCGGCGCGCGCCCTCGAAAACATCGCGCGAGCCGGCGCCGACGCCATCATCGTGCAGGACCTGGGCATTGCCAAGCTGGCCCGCGAGATCGCGCCCGATTTGGAGATTCACGCCAGCACCCAGATGTCTGTGACCAATGCCGAAGGCGTGCGGCTGGCCCAGCGTCTGGGCGCCTTGCGGGTAACCCTGGCGCGCGAGCTTTCGCTCGACGAGGTCCGCGCCATCCGCGCGGCCACGGATTGCGAACTGGAAATCTTCGTCCACGGCGCGCTGTGCGTCGCCTATTCCGGCCAGTGCTTTTCGTCGGAAGCCTGGGGCGGCCGCAGCGCCAATCGCGGCCAGTGCGCGCAGGCTTGCCGCTTGCCGTACGAAATGATGGTGGATGGCAAGGTGGCGCCGCTCGGCGATGCCCGCTACCTCCTTTCTCCGGGCGATTTGTACGCCCTCCGGCAGATTCCCGAAATTGTCGGGATCGGCGTTTCCGCGCTCAAGATCGAAGGCCGCTACAAGGAGGCCGACTACGTGGCGCTGGCCACGCGCGCCTATCGCCAAGCCGTCGATGACGCCGTGGCTGGGATCGCGTCGTCACCAAGCCCCGCGGCCGAGCTCGAATTGGAACAGGTCTATTCGCGCGGCCTTGGCCCGCACTTCTTGCATGGCGCCAATCATCAGGCGGTGGTGAACGGGCGCGCTCCCCGCCACCGCGGCGTGCTGATGGGCAAGGTGGTTCGCGTGGTGGAGCCGGGCGTCTGGATCGAGCCGGCCGAAGCGCACCACGTAGCGCCGCTCAAGCCGGGCGATGGGGTGGTGTTCGACGCCGCAAGCTGGCGCAGTCCCGAGGAGAACGAAGAAGGCGGGCGCGTGTTCGAGGTGCGCTCCGCCGGCGCGGCCTTAGAGGTGCGGTTCGGCAACGGCGCCATCGATCCGGGCCGCATTCGCCGCGGCGATTGGCTCTGGCGCACCCACGATCCGGACACCGATAAAGCCGCGCGGCCGTATTTGGACGCCGCCCAGCCGTTGCGCAAGCAGCCGGTAAACGTGCGCGCCGTGGCACGCGTCGGAGAACCGCTCGCCGCCGAGTGGAGCGTCGGCGCGCTGCGGGTTTCGGTCGAGTCGCCCGAGCCGCTGGCGAGCGCCCGCAGCCAGGCGCTCGACCGGGATTTTCTCCGCGCGCAATTCGGCCGGCTCGGCAACACGGCTTACGAGTTGGCCGAGCTGGAACTGGAAATTGCCGGCCGGCCCTTCGCACCCAGTTCGCTCTTGAACCAGGTGCGGCGCGACGCCGTGGAACGGCTGGAACAGGGGCAATCGCAGCCGCGCCCGGTCGCCATCCGCCCGGTTCGGCTGCCCGCTGCGCCGTTTCAGGCCGCCGCCGAACCGCCGGCAGAAGCCCGGTTGCATCTGCTGGTGCGCAATCCCGAGCAGTTGGAAGCCGCCATCGCGGCCGCGCCGGCCAGCATCACGCTCGATTACCTCGATCTGTATGGGCTGAAACCCTCGCTGGAACGCGTGCGCAACGCGGGACTAGCCGTCCGCGTCGCCAGCCCGCGCGTGTTGAAGCCGGGCGAGGCGCGCATCGTCGATTTTCTGCTGAGCTGCGACTGCCCCATCCTGGTGCGCCCGGCAGGGCTGCTGGAGGCGTTGCGGGAGCGCACGCACCCGAGACTGGTGGGCGATTTCAGCCTGAACGCGGCCAATAGCCTCACCGCCGCGGAGTTGTTTTCGATGGGTCTGGACGCGCTCACGCCGACTCACGACCTGAACGCCGCGCAGGTGGCCGATCTGGCGCGACGGGTCGGCGGCGAGCGCGTGGAGGCGATCGCCTATCAACACCTGCCCGTGTTCCATACCGAGCATTGCGTTTTCTGCCGATTCTTGTCGAATGGGACGAGCTACCGCGATTGCGGGCGCCCCTGCGAGCGGCATCGCGTGGCCCTCCGCGATCCGCAAGGCCGCGAGCATCCCGTCCTGGCCGACGTGGGCTGCCGCAATACCGTATTCGGCGCCGAGGCGCAGCACGCCGCCGCGCATTTGGAAGCATGGCGCGCGGCCGGAATCCGCCATTTCCGCCTGGAATTCGCGCACGAATCGGCCGGCGAGGTCGCCGTGGTGACGCGCGCCTTTTCCGAGACCCTGGCCGGCCAACGCGGCGCTCGGGCTCTGGCCGAATTCCTGCGCTCGATCGCCCCCGGCGGAACTACCGAAGGCAGCTTATATGTTCCGTCCGGGTATCTGACCTTGCCCGTGCTGCAGTAGAGGCTTCCCCGCGGCAGCATCTGGGACAGATGGTGAATGCTTCTTCATACTTAACCTGGCGCTTTGGGGGGGCGGACGCCCTCGTCCGCAGCCGACCCCCCGGTCGGCTCTTGCCTACAGATTCTGCCGCGCCACGCCGATAGTTAAACAAGTAAAACTAATCGCGATAACAACCGCCGCCGTCGCGCGGGGGTTTAAGCTGGAAATGGACGGATCGCGACCGAAAACTAACTATGGGTTTGGAAGAATGAAACTGCTGGGCGCGTTCCTGGTTAGCCTCTCGGTGCTGGCCGGCCAGAACTGTGTCCCTGGCGGAATGCTGCCGGCCGGCCAAATCAGCGGCGCGCTGAGTGCTTCCAGTTGCCAACTTTCCGACGGCAGCGCCTATGACAGTTATCGTCTTGCCCTTCCGGTGCGCGGCCAAATCCAGCTTGGCCTGACCGCCACATCGACTGGCATGAACTTGATCCTGCGGGATGACACCGGCGCCAGCCTGGCTCAGGGCACGAGTATTCAGCGGCCCCTGGAAGCCGGTGTCTACAACCTGCTGGTGAACGCGCAGCCGGGAGGCGCGTTGGGCGCCTACGCGGTCCAGTCCGCATTCACACCGGAGCCTGGCATGCTGTGCAGCCAATTCCCTTCCATGGGAGTGAACCAAACCGTCAACGGCGTGCTGGGCTCGTCAGGCTGCGCGATGCCCTCCGGCGCGTCTTATGAAGGTTACACACTCTCGACCTATGGATGGGGAGTACTGTCCGTCTCGATAGCCGCGACGGGATTCACGCCATTGCTGATCCTGCGCAATGCGGACGGAACGGTGGCCGCAACCGGAAGCTCCGCCCTGAGCGCGGTAGTGAGTGAAGATTCCCAGTACGAAATCGTCGTTTCTACCGCGGACACGACCGGCGCTTATCAACTCACCACCAGCTTTGTGCCGGATGCATCGGAAACCTGCTTCCCGCAAACCACGTTTAGCCAGCCGGGTCAGGACGCCAACGCAATTACGTCCACCGGATGCTCCACTCTCGTGGAAGATGGCGGCAATCCAACCTATTTCAACTACTATTACGTTCCGGTGGCGGCCGCGGGGCTGGCCGAGTTTAACGTGACCGGCAGCGGCTTTGCACCGGCGCTCGCTCTGCTGGATGCGGCCGGCAATTCGCTGGCCGCGGACGCCGGCGGCGGCGTATCGGGCGCCTCCGATATCCGCATGCAACTGGCGCCGGGAACCTACATCGCAATCGTTTCGAGCAACGGGACCGCCGGCGCCTATCAGTTGACCTACGCGTTCACTCCGGGTGCGCCGCAGCCCTGCATGGTAGCGCCAGCCCAGCCGGCGGGCTCGATTTCCGGGACCCTGGCATCCGCCACCGGTTGCCGCACCAGCTTCGGCCTGGCCGATGAATACACTGTGACGTTGCCGAGCGCGGGAACGCTCGACGTGAATCTGGCGGCTTCCAGCTTTACCGGGCAAGTCGTGTTGGCAGACGCCAAGGGCAGCCTGATCTACCTGAATAGCGACCTGGGAGGACTGGGAAATTCTAATGTTTCCGCCGTGCTGCCCGCCGGTAGCTATACGATTCTGGCGGCGGCCCTGGCGGGCGCGGGCAGCTACCAACTGACCACCACGTTTACCGTTCAGTCCGGAACCATCGTAGCGGCGTGCGCGCAGTTTGTCAGTCTGTTTCCCAATAGCTTTTACATCACCAACCTCGGCGCCGCCGGCTGCACCGCGACCAACGGCCAGGCGGCGGACTTCTACCGGTTCACCTTGTCTTCGAGCGGCGTGATCGCCGCGGTAATGACCTCCCAACAGCTCCAGGGTCATCTGGTGCTGACCGATTCTTCCGGCAATTATCTGCGCAGCGACGACCGCAGCTACGCGGCCAACGATCCGCTCATCGTCCAGTTCTTGCCGGCCGGCGCCTACCAGCTCGCTGCCAGCGCCGATTCGGGCGGGGCGGGGGATTTATACCAGGTGAGCTTGCTCGCGGCCTACGGACCCCGGCCCGCCTTCTGTGCGCCGCTCGCCAGCCTCGCTCCGGGCGCCAGCGTTTCGGGCACGCTGGCCATCGCTTCGTGCCAGTACCTGGATGGCGCCTTCGCCGACATCTACTCGCTGGCGCTGGCAGCCGCAACGTCAGTCGGCCTGTTGCTGGTTTCCACCGATTTCGATGCCAGCTTGGTGGTGCTCGACGCGCAAGGCGACGTGGTCGCACAAGACGATTCCGGCGGAGGCGCCAACGCCGAAATCGTCCAAACGTTGCCCGCCGGCATGTACTACGTGGTTGCCAAGCCTTTGGCGAATTCCGACTCCGTCGGCAACTACACGCTGACACTAAACCAGCCCGGAATTTCCCTCATGCGCAAACCGGTCCAGTAGGGCGGACCCCCTGGTCCGCAATAGGCGTTAAAATAAGCCGCCGCACACCACCGTATGTTGTGGACGGCAGAAATCGCGTTTCCAAGATCTTGCGGTCGGGACGGCATATTTTAACGCCTATTCCCTGGTCCGCAGCCGGCCCCCTGGCCGGCTCTCGCGTAGAGCAGGCGTTTTCGCCTGCCAACCGCCTTTTAGCCCGCATTTCTCACAGGCTATCGAGGGCGACCGCGTGGCGCATGCACTCTTGCGTGCCGCGTCGGCACTTCTGCCGACGCCTTGTTTCGACGCTGTGTCACTACTCCAAACACGTGAGTCTCGACACGGCACGCAAGAGTGCGTGCGCCACGTCCCAGGGCCGCCTGTGAGAAATGTGGGTTAGGCGGCACTCTCGGTTGACGCTCGGCAACATAAATTAGCCCCCTCCGGCGGCCCGCAATTCCGCCGTGGTATTCTGCGGCAGATGAACGCACTCGTTCGAAGTTTGCTCTGCCTCGTCTTGCCGATGACGCTCGGAGCACAAGCCCCGGGCCGGCACAAGCGCACCGTTACGGATGCCGAAGTAAAGCGCGTCCACGCCTCCGCGATCCTCATCGACACCCACAACGACGTCACCAGCGCCACTGTCGCGGGGCTCGATATCGGCAAACCGAATACCGACCACATGACCGACCTTGCGCGCATGAAAGCCGGCGGAATGGGGGCGCAGTTTTTCGCCGTCTACGTTGCCGCCAGCTACGTCAACGGCAACCACGCCGCCAATCGCACCCTGCAAATGATCGATACCGTGCGCCACGACATCATCGAAAAATATCCCAACGACTTTGTGTTCGCCACCACCGCCGCCGGCATTCGCCGCGCGCACCGCCAGCACAAGATCGCCGCGCTGCTGGGCATCGAGGGCGGCCACGCCATCGAAGACAGCCTCCGCTTGCTGCGCCGCTACTATGACGAAGGCGTGCGTTACATGACCCTGACCCACTCCAACAGCAACCACTGGGCCGATTCCTCCGGCGACGACAACAAGCCCAACAACGGTCTCTCGCCCTTCGGCAAAGAGGTCGTGCTCGAGATGAACCGGCTGGGCATGATCGTGGACATCTCGCATGTTTCCGACCAAACTTTCTGGGATGCTCTCGAAACCAGCAAGGCGCCTATTTTCGCGTCGCATTCCTCCTGCCGCGCCATCGCGCCCGTGCCGCGGAATATGACCGACGACATGATCCGCGCCCTGGCCAAAAAAGGCGGCGTGGTCCAGATCAATTTCTCCTGCGACTTTCTGAATCCCGACGTGGCCAAAGCCGAGGCCCAGTTCGAGGACAAGCTCCGGCCGCTCCGCGACCGGTTGATCGCCAAGTACGCCAACGACCCCAATGGCTTGCGCGCCGCCATGCGCGAGGCCCGCAGCCAGCTCGGCGCCCCGCCGGAACAAAGGGCTACGCTGGACGACGTGGTCCGGCACATCGACCACGTCGTGGAGTTGGCCGGTGTGGACGCGGTCGGCCTGGGCAGCGACTTCGATGGCATTTCCTGCGCGCCCGAAGGCTTGGACAGCGTCGACAAGTGGCCCAATCTGACCCGCGCTCTGTTACAGGAGGGTTACACCGCCGCCGAGATCCGCAAAATATACGGCGAAAACACCCTGCGCCTGATGACCGCCGTCGAACGCACCGCCCACGAAATGCGCTAACTCATGGAATAAGATCGCTTAACCGGGGCGCCTCGAAAACAGGATTTAGTACTATTAAGTCCGAACAAGTTTGCAACCAACCCTATTTATGTGATGATACTTTCATGATGAGATTTCCGCGACCAGCGGGTCTCACGGCCCCTTTGTTTCTCTTCATTTATTTGCACGGCCCGGCTGCGATTGCGCAGTTCAAGCAAATCGGGCCTCCTCCGTTTTCGCCCGCCGTGGCGCACCAGCGTATCCGGACCTTGCTGGATGCAGTCGAGCCTGGCAACCGCCAGCAGACCCTCGATACACTAAATGGTCTGACGCCCTGGTTCAGAAATACCCTCGACGAGGAGCTGATTGCCGGCTGGCAGAGAGACAGCCGGGAGCGGCTGACGCTGGTGATGGAACCGTTGGCCGATGCGCAAGTCGCCGCCGCGGTCGTCGAGTTTTCCTGGCGCAAGCGCACCGAAGCCACGCTCAATCTCGCTTACGCACCCATGCTTGGACATCTGATGGCTCGCTATCCGGAGAGCGGCAAGGCGTTTCTCTCCGATCTGCTTTCGCCCGTACCGCCGGAGCTTTCTCCCGCGGAGGTGGAGACGGTTTGCAGAATTTTGCTGGATATGCCCGACATCGGAACCTGGAACCAAAGCGCCCTCCGGATTCTCCCCCGTTATCGTGTCACGGCGGAGCGTCTGCTGATCGAGGACAGGCAGGGGGACGATCGAGAGAAAAGCTATCGTGCGCAGATATGGCTGGCCCAACTCCGCGGAGAGACGCCCGGCGCCACTAGGCAGCCGTCCATGGCGCGCAGAAGGGCCGCCGTCTCGCCGGCGCCGGATGACAACGCCGGTCCCTCCGGTTATCCGTCAACGGCTGCCGCGCCCTCGCGCACCGCGGCGGACCGCGGGCCCGAGCCCCTTCCAGCCCCCGCGCCTGTTTCCATCCCGCCAGCCTCGCGCCCCGCTCCCGTTCCGGCTGCCCCGCAGCCATACAACGGAGCCATGTCCGGGACCCTGGAATGCAACGGCGGCCCCGTCCCGCAAAACGCAGAATACGTGTTTCGCAATCTGCCGCCTCTGAAAATCGAGCTCGATTACGACAAGAAAGTCTGGGAGGCGCGGCTGGCGCCGGGCGAAAACCAGACCCAACGGTTGATTCTTAAAAACAAAAGCTCCGGCCCGCAAAAACGGTGTGTGGTGCATTGGAGTGTGGTTCGTTAGTCTATGAGGACCCTATGAAAAGAACTCTGCTTCTTTTGTTCTGGCAGTTCGGCATGCTGGCAGCCGCCAACGCGTTCGCCGACGTCATCACGTTAAAGGACGGCCGCCAGGTCTCCGGCTTAATCGAAACCGGCAATACATATGAGATTCGCATCCGGACGGAGGGCCGTTCCGAAGTCATCGCGGTCGATCAGATTCAATCCATCCGATTCGGCCCGGTGGAAGCTGCGCCACCCCGGCCTTCGACCCCGACGCCTCCTCCGGCTGCGAAGCCCGCGGCTCCACAACCGGCTCCGCAGCCGGCTCAGTCATCGGCTCCCCAATCGGTTCCACAGGCGGCTGCCGCTCCCGCCGCTCCATCCGCGCCGACGGAGTCGGGCAGCATTACTCTCCCGATCGGCACGGAGATCGCGGTGCGCACCATCGAGCGCATCGATTCGAAAAAGGCGGATCTTTCCCGCGAATACGCCGGCAGCCTGGACGACCCCATCGTCGTGGACGGCGTCGAAGTCGTTCCGGCGAACGCCAACGCGGTGCTGAAAGTGGTCGAAGCGCAGGGTCCGGGACTGACCCATCGCGCCTCTCTCGCTACCGCCCTGATTGCCGTGACCATTCACGGACAGAGGGTCAAGGTGGAAACCGGCAAGATCGATTCCAAAGCCGGATCGCAGGCCAAACGAACCCTGACCGGCACAGCGGTCGGCGCGGGCGCCGGAGCGGGAGTTGGAGCCGCGGCTGGCGGCGCAGCAGGCGCGGCCATCGGAGCCGGAGTCGGCGCCGCGGCGTGCAAATTGCTCCCGAGACGCGCTTCACCTATAAGCTGACCGAGCCGGTTGTCATCAATCCCGAGGAGGCGGCCAAATGACGATGCGGTCAACCGTCCTGCTCTTAGTGCTATGCGTGTCCGCCCACGCCGACACCCTGATCCTCCGCGACGGTACGCGGGTGACGGGGCGCTGGTGGGCAACCGACGGCAGCGTGATCAGTTTTCTGGTGAACGATCGTCTGGTGCGGTATTCGCGGTCGGAGGTATTAGAGGTGGTATTCGGCGCCGAACCGGCCGCCAATTCAGCCCCGGCGCTCGCGGCTCCAGCTCCCGATAAACGCTATGACCCAATCGGAGGTGCCCCGGCGGATGAGGCCGCGGAGAGGCGAGAATCTTGGGCCGGAGCACTTTCGATTGGGTCATAGCGTTTATCGGTGTTCATCCGTGGCCATATCTCTTCACGCGTTCTCAGGGAGTGGTTGCTCGGACCGTCGATTACGTTCCTACTAGGTCTCCGCTCTGCCGGGTTAGGGAGCCTCTGCCGAATCCGCGGTCGTAATTGCAAAACCGAATGCTAAGCCGCCCCATCGGTTTATCTGGGCACGACTCTAAGGTATTTCGCATTTTCCGCCGATAACTATCCACGGTAAGGCAGGACTTTGGATTTCCCGCCGGTTTAGCGACGGCCGTTGCGCGCGAAGCTCCGGCGTGTGAAGTTCGAGGACGACAACTTCACAAGCTTGCCGAGGAGCCTATCGCGTTATGAAGTTCAGATGGACCATTTCGACTCGCACCGTGGCGATTGCGTGGGCGGCTGTAATCGTCACGGCCATTGCCGGCCTTGCGATTCAGAGATCCGTGATTCGCCAGCAAGGTCTTGCCCTGGTGCACGACGCCATGCGCGGCATCGTCCTTTCCGCGGAAAATACGCGGGATAGCGTGGCCACCATGAATACGGGCGGCGATTTCGATCGGCGCTCCCTGCTCGGCGAATTGCGCAGGAGTTCGGATTTCCGCAATACCCGGCTATACGGCACAATTCCGGTGGTGGCGGCATGGAAAGCGATCGAACATGTCGCGAAGAAAGAGGGATACGAATTTCGCATTCCGTCCCGAGATCCGCGAAACGCCAAAAACACACCGGCGCCGGACGAGGAAAAGATCCTGAGCGCGCTGAGCGACGGCGGGCTGGAGGAGTACTTTGCGGTAGACCCGGAAAAGAATGAAATGGTCTATGCCAGGCCGATTCATCTCAGCAACGACTGCTTGATGTGTCACGGCACTCCTTCCGCCGGCAACAAGGCCGGCAAAGACGTCATTGGTTTCCGTATGGAAGGCTGGCACTCCGGTGAGATGCACGGCGCGTTTCTGCTGCGGGCCAGTATGCGTCAGGTCGACAGCCAGGTGCGGGCGGGGGTGGAGAGAGCGGCTCTCTGGCTGATTCCGATTGCGCTCGGTCTGGGCTTTTGCGCGTATCTGGCGACGCGCTCCATCCGGGCTCCGCTGGCCCAGGCGGTGCTGGTTCTGCAAAAAATCGCCAAGGGCGACCTCACGGACGAAGTTCGGCCCAGCAGCGACGACGAGATCGGAGATATGGCTGTTGCCATACAAACGATGTCCCAAAGCCTGCGGGCCGTTCTCCGTGAGATCGGTGAGAGCGCGCAGACCCTGTCCAGGACCTCCACCGAACTGGCCGCTAACTCGGGCCAGATTGCGGACCATTCCCGCGAGGCGTCGGACAAGGCCCACTCCGTGGCCGCGGCCGCCGAACAGATGAGCATGAACGTCACCTCGGTGGCGGCGGGAATGGAACAAACCACCACGAACCTGGCCCACGTCGCTTCAAACACCGACCAAATGACGGGCACGATTGGGGAAATCGCGGGCAACTCGGAAAAAGCCCGCCGCATCACCGAGGGCGCTATGGCCCAGGCAGCCCGAATCACGACACAGATCCAACAGTTGGGGCAGGCGGCGCGGGAGATCGGCAAAGTTACGGAAACCATCAATGAGATCTCTTCGCAGACCAATCTGCTGGCCCTGAACGCCACGATTGAGGCGGCGCGCGCCGGTTCGGCTGGCAAAGGCTTCGCCGTGGTCGCCAACGAGATTAAGGCGCTCGCCCAACAGACTGCGAGCGCAACCGAGGACATCAAAGCGCGGATTGAGAGCGTTCGGTCTTCCACCGCCAGCGGCATCGCGGAAATCGAGAAGGTCTCGGCTGTCATTCACGAGATCAGCGATATTGTGTCGTCCATCGCCGCCGCCATCGAGCAACAGGCCACCGTGACCAAAGACATAGCGCGGAACATTGCCGAGGCCTCAACCGGCGTCAACGACGCCAATTTACGCGTAGCGGAGAGCTCCCAAGCCACGCAGGACATCGCCAAGCAAATTGTAGTCGTTGACCAAGCCGCGGGCCAAATGGCGGAGGGTGGCGGGCAGATTCGGAGCAGCGCCTCGGAACTTTCCAAGGTAGCCGAGCATCTGCTTCGAGCGATGTCAGGATTTCAGGTCTGATCGGTTCGTTTCTGGAAACCGCGCCGGCCCTTCGTGGCGCGGCCTGTCAAGGCTGCTGTGTCCGCATTCGTGCGGACATTTACTGGCCGGTTGAAGAAACATCCCGAAGAATCGGGACGCTGCAGCCTGACAGGCCAATGTCACTTAGTTTTCCAAAGACAGTCGCGGAGCAACCCTGTGGGGCGGGCCCCCTGGCCCGCGCGGGACGCCCTCGTCCCGCTCTTCCCCCTTGGAACCAGCTCCCCGGACAGGCCGATGCGCGACCAGGGGGGCGCGCGCGGACGAGGGCGGACGCCCCCCAATTTATGCCGCCGCTCTTTTGGCCAAAACTAAGTGACGTTAGCCTGACAGGCCGCGCCACGAGCTACGAGCACGCCCCTACAGCAGCCGGAAGTTCACCTGTATCGTCGCCGCCACGGTTACCGGTTGGCCCTCCTTCGTGCCAGGTTGGAACTTCCACTGGCTGACGGCTTCGATGGCCATTTCGTCGAGGCCCAGACCCAGGCTCTGCGTCACCTGTGTGTTATGAGCCAAGCCGTCGGGGCCGACCTCGACATAGAGCGTCACCGTCCCCTGCAACTTGGCAACGCGGGCTTCCTCGCTGTATTGCGGTTCGACCTTCTGAATGAGCTGCGGTGGGGAGACCCCGCCGCCGACCCGGTAGATCTGCGTCCCGGAAGTTCCGCCGGCTCTGTAGACTCCGCCCGCGGAGTCGGGCTTCGCGGTTGTTTGAAAATGCGGTCGCCGCTCCGCTGCCGGGGTCGCAGCGCCTGCTTTGTCCGCGCTGGCTTTCAATTCGCCGGCTTCGGCGGTGCGGCCCTGGCTGGCGAGATACCCGGCCAGCATGCGGGTGATGACCGCGGCGTCGGGCGAACCGGGTGCGGCCAGAGTGAGCGCCTGGCGGTAAAGCGGCTCGGCTTGGTCCGCCGTCTCGGGCTGGCGCGAGCGAGCCACGGCCATCCATGCCGTCGCCATCGCGGCGCGCGAGGGGTCGAGCGTTTCGGCGCGCTGGAAAGTCAGGAGAGCTTCCTCGTATTTCTTGTGGTCCAACTGGGCGACTCCAAGAGAGATGAGCGGCCGGCCCGCGGCGGGTCGATCGCCTAGCAAGTTAGCGGCCCGGGTGAAATAGGAGGCGGCCTGGTCCGGCTGATTGCGCCGGTTGGCCAGCTCGCCCAAGTGCATCAAGCCTTCCGCATATTCCGCGCTGTTGGCGCCGGTCTGCTGCTGGCGAATCTGTAGCGACATATCGAGCAGCTTTTGCGCCGCGTCGTATTGGCGCTGGGCTTCGGCGGCCTTGGCCGCTTGGTCGAGCAGATCGTGATTCTTCTGTTCCATGGCGGCGCGAATGGTGGCGTCGATATCGGCCGGGACGCGCGCCGCGGCCGCATCGTCCTGGGCGCGCACGGCGGCCAAAGGCACCACCAGGAACGCCGCCAGCGTCGCCACCGCTACCGCGGCCAGGCGCCTGTGGGGTTGCCGATTGGCGTGCGTATTCAGAATGGCGAGGAGCCGGCCCTCCAACTGCGAGGGGCGCGCCATGGCCAGCGCGGCGGGTGCGCCGGCGGATAAGGCGGTGAATTCGCGGGCTACATCGAGCAGGAGCGAGGCATAGTCGGACGCGCGGGCGCCAGCCGCCAGCACCAGGTCGTCCGCCGCCCTTTCGGCTTCCTTCACACACTCGCGCCACGCCGCCCAGACCAGCGGGTTCCACCAATAAAGGCTCAGGGCGACGCGCGCCAGGGCGTGCCACAGCGTATCGCCGCGGCGGATGTGCGCCAGCTCATGCAGCAGCACCATGCGGCGGCGCTCTTCGGTCCAACTGGCGGCATCGCCGGGAAGGCAGACGGCGGGGCGGAAAATCCCGAACGCCATCGGCATGGTGCCGGGTGCGGACTGGCGGACCCGCGGCGATTTTTCGACGCCCATGGCGCGCGCTACGGCGTCGGCTGAAATCTTCCAATCCGAAGCCGGCCGCAGGCGCGACAGAGCAAAAGCGGCAGCCAGCGTTCGCAACAGCAGAAACGCCGCCCCGGCGGCCCACACAAGCAGCAGACCGAGCGCCCAGTCCGGCTGCCAGGCGCGGTGCGAGGCTAGCGGCGGGGCGTGAGCCGGCGCTTGGGAAGAAGCTGGCAAATCGGCCGGCGTGGCGAGCCCGGACGCGGTGATGTGAAAGGTGACACCGGGAACCGCCAAGGGCAGATGCCAGACGGGCAATGCCACCGATAGCACAAGTACGGCGACGATGGCCGCCAACGCAACCATCCACACCAGATGGCGCGTGGCCGCAGCCCGGCGCCGCAGGCACTTCGCCGCCAGCCAGGCCGCGGCCAGAATCACCGTGCTCTTGATTGCGGCCGAGGCGGCCATTGCCGTCCACGCCGATTCATTCCAGGTCGACATTTTACTTGCCCTCCTTGCGGGCCTGTTCGATCAACGCCGCCATTCGCTCCAATTCTTCCCCGGTCAGCCGAGTGGAAGAAACATCCAGCAGGGTAGCCACGATCTGGTCCGGAGCGCCGTGGAAGAACGTGTCCAATAGATGTTTTACCGCCGACCGCTTGGCTCTTTCCTGGGTCACCGTGGGCAGGTAAACGTATTTCAGCCCCGCTTCCACATGCTTGACGTGCCCTTTTTCCTCCAGCACGCGGAGCATGGCGCGCACGGCGGAATAGCCGGGCGCATCGTCCATGGCCTGGCGGACTTCGGAGGCCGAAGCGCGCCCGTGCCGGTAGAGGATATCCATGATCTGGCGTTCGCGGCGGCTGAGAGATCCGGGAGCGCTCACCATCGCTCCTCCTGCTGGAGATCTAGCATCATGCTAGAAAATTAGCATATCGGGCTCGGCCTGTCAAGCGGGAATGGGGCGCTTAACCGATCTGGGGAAATCCGCCCACCGCTCCCTAACGGTCGCGGCTCGGTAAGCGATTGCAAACACGCGGCATTCGTAACCGAGCCGCGACCGTGAGGGAGCGGTGGGCGTGCCTAGATAGCGCCTGAATTTCCTGCAGCAGCCGAATTAGCCGTTGCCAGATACAAAAAGAGGGCAGGCCCTTTCTGCCTGCCCTCCCCAATTACTGACTATTGATTACTGACAACTGACGACTGATTACTACTTACTACTTACTGACAACTCACTTCTAGAACACCAGCCGCGCGCTAACCTGCAGGCGGCGGGCCTGCGTGCCGTCGGGGAAACCGCCATCGGACGATCCCACGCCGAAAGCCGTCGGGGTGTACGTCAGCACCCCCTTCGCCTCGGTAAACGCCTGCGTCGTCAGGGCAGTGGGCGACCAGTTATTGGCAATATTGAACGCCTCGAAGTTGAGCGAGAGGTTCATGCCCTCACGAGGCAGGGGAATCAACTTGGTCAGGCGGAAATTCTCGGTTTCCACCCAGGGCGTGTAGAGGCTATTGGCCGGTAGGAACGGTACGCGGAAGTTGCCGTTGAACCCGTTGAGAGCGTCGGCGCTGTACAGCATCGTGGTCGGCGTGTCGTTCATGTGGATAGTCAGACTTCCGGTCGGACGGCCGCTCTGGATCGTCGTAATGCTCGAAAGCTGCCAGTTGTTCACCACGTATTTGGCGAATGCGCTGCTGGAATGGGTGAAGGTAGGCGACCACACAAACGAGTAGACAAACCTTTGCCGTTGGTCCAGCGAGCCGCTGCCTTTATCGAAACCATAGATTCCGTTGTAGGTCCAAAGAGAGTCGCTGAATCCGAAGATGGCGTTGGTGGCAGCGCCTTGTCCGTCGTCGATTTCATGCGACCAGGTGTAGGAAGCTTGCGACTGGAATCCATGCGAAAACCGCTTGTTAAAAGCCACCGTGAGACCGTCGTACGAACTGCTCACGCCATTGGTTTCCTCATAGATAGCCCCGAAATTCGGGTTCGGCCGCGTCGTAGTCGAGTAAACCTGGGTCGTATAGGCGGTCGGGTAGTTGGACGGCGCACCCGTGATGGCATACGTGTACGAGGCGCCCAGCGCCGGGGCGTTGATATCCGTGGTGCCGTAGAGGTTCACTCCGCGGCTGAAGATTCCGGAAACGGTTAACACCATGTCTCTCGAAAGCTGGCGCTCTGCCGTAACTTCCGCCTGTTCGGAATATGGCGTCTTCAGGTTCGGGCTCAGGACGTCAAGAGTAGAAGCACCCGACGTAATGCCGGTTACCGGCTGAGCCAGCGCGTTCGGGAAGACCGGACCGGCTGCCAGCAGGGCCGCATTCGAGGACGACAAAGAATCCGACACCTGGTAGATGCCGTTGCCGGTGTAAACGTCGTCCAGCATGCCGCCGATGAAGCGCGCAAAGAACGTGCCGAGACCGGCGCGGATCGTTGTCTTTTCATTGAGCCGGTAGGCGAGTCCAATGCGCGGCATCAAGTCCACGGCGCCGGTATGGAGGGTCGCACCGGTCAGCGGGTACAACGAATTGGCCGGGGGAGGAGGAGGCAGGATCGAGTGCTCGTAGCGCGCGCCAAAAGTCAGGCTCAAGCGATCGGATACCTTCCACTGGTCCTGGAGATAGAATCCGATGTCCTGGATGCTGTAATCCACTAGCGGATTGCCGAACGTCTGGCTATACGCCGACCAGTTTTTGGCGCCGCTTGTGTTGCCGCTATAGTCCAGCGCAAACGAATTCACGGTCGGATAGGTATAGGACCCATACCGGTTGCTGAGGTAATTGACGTTGTCGTTGACGTGCTCGTAAGTAAAACCGAATTTGATCAAGTGTCTGCCCTTGGACCAACTCACGTCGTCGGCGACTTCGTTGCGGACTTCCAACGGCTCCACGCGCGGAAGGTAAGTCGCGGGTCCAAGCTGCACGCCGGCCACGGACACATCCAGATAGCCAAGGCCGCCGCCCAACTCCGCGGAATCGAAGCCGTCCGCCTGGCGATCGGTATCGAGGCCGTAGCGGAAGGAGTTGACCAAGGAATTGGAGGCCACGAAAATCCACGTCGCTTTTCCGTTGCGTACGGCTACGCTGTCGTCGCCGTTGCCCGTAATTCCCGAGCCGGTAGTAGAAGAAAGACCGGTCTGGATACCGTTGGGCGATTTCCAGCGCAGGAAATTGAAACTGGCGCTGAAGCTGTTGCGGTCGCTGAGGCGATAGTCGAGCCTGCCGAAGTACAGATCGTTGTCCGCCGTACGTGGAATCTGGCCGTAGAAGCGCGGCAGCAGTCCGTTGATGGCGTTGCACTGGGCCGGCGTCGCGGGCGTGGTGCAGCCCACCCATGCCTCGTTAACCGGATCGAGAAAACCGACCTTGACCTGGCTATCCACAAAGGGGAAGTTCCGGCGGGTAACGTCCGTGCTCAGGAAGAAGAACAGCTTGTCTTTAACAATTGCCCCCCCCACCGTTCCGCCGGTCTGAATGCGGTGCTCGGTGGGGTTGAAGGCGGAATAAGGGTCGTGAGCGTCGAAGCCGGTGCTGCGCAGAAAGTAGAACGCGCTACCGTGCAGGCTATTGCTGCCGCTCTTGGTCACGGTGTTCACCACGCCGCCCATGGCCCGGCCGTATTCGGCCGAAACGTTCGCCGATACCACTTGGAATTCCTGGACCGCATCGGCCGAAATCTGCGACTGAATGCGCGTTCGGCCGGCGTTCTCGTCGTAGAATTGCTCGGTGTTATCGTTGCCGTCCAGCAGGAATGAATTATTGCCCGCCACGCCGCGGAAGGTCAACAGGCCGAAGGTGGCGTCGTTGGTCACGCCGGCCGTATTCAGCACAAAAGAGTCGACGCGGCGGCCATTGATCGGCAAGTTCATGATTTCGTTCGTGCCTACCACCTGGGAAACGTCGACCTTGGTGTCTTCCAGGAGCTGAGCGGCCGCGTTTACTTCGACCGAGGTGGTGGTCTGCCCGAGCGCCATCGAGATGGCGAGATTCATGTTCTGGCCGACCTGCAGATCGATTTCGTTGGCCGAATAGGGAGCGAATCCTTGCGCCGTCACGCTCACCGAGTAGCCCTGGCCAGGTAAAAGCGCCGGCGCCGCGAACGCTCCATCCACGTTCGTTGTGACGGTACGAACGGTTCCCTGCGCCGCACTGGAGATTACCACTTTGGCATTCGGGACGGCGGATCCGGAAGGATCCTTAACCACACCCGAAATTCCGGCCACACCACCGGCGGATTGCGCGAACAGGCGCATCGAAAGACACAGCGCGATAGCTGTTGTCGCTTTCCAATTCATTAAACACCTCTCGTTTATGACTAAACCCCAGAACAGGAGGATATCAGGATAACAGACGGCCCGTGACAGCACAATGAAATACGCTCCCGCTGGCCCAAGGTCGTGCGTTTGGAACGTAAATTGTTGTTTTCAGGTCTGGGAGAGGATGTGCGCGCCGCGCGCCGCCGCTATCGCCGGTTCCCGGTATCGTTATCGGTCCCAGCGGCGCCAGGGTCTCGCCGTCGTTTACCGTGCCGGCGCTGAAGAATGAAATGGCTGGGACGCAGGGATTCGAACCCCGATACGCAGATCCAGAGTCTGCAGTCTTACCGTTAGACGACGTCCCAAGTAAACCATTCGATTTTAACAGAGGAATCTATCCGAATCCAAGTTCACCAACGCGTTGCTCAATCCCCGGCGGGGCGGGCCAACGCTTCGAGCCGCCGCCATACGGAAGGTTTCGGTGGGAAAAGAAAAGGTTTCTGGAGACTCGGCAGGTGGCGGTGCGAAGGGATACAATCAAGGGAAGGACAGGACGATGCTATCCGAAAAGCAGGTTGCGACGGTGCGCTGGATCGCCCGCTTCTCCGCGCTGGCGGTGACGGGTGGATTTTTTTTCCTCTTCGCCGGCAAAATCTTCGAGCCGCATGCCGCGGCGCCCGCCTCGCCGTTGGAGTGGTTCGCCATCGCCTGCCTGGTGATGTCCATCCTCGGAATGCTGGTGGCATGGCAATGGGAACTGCCGGGGGCGCTGATCTCGTTGTGCTCGCTGGGCGCCTTTGTTTCCTTCGTGCACATGCGGGTCCATCTATCGGTCTACCTCATGGCAATTCCCGGAGTCTTGTTTCTCGCCGATTGGATCCTTCGCGCCACCGCTCACCTGCGGGCGGCACGCTAGCTATAGTTAGTATCCTATAGAACCACTGCGACTTCTGGTACTGACCCGCGTTCGGAAGGCGATCCGGTCTGGTATGCTTTTGGAGAGCGCTTCCGCGTCGCGCCCGCCTGGACTTCTCTTATGAAACCGAAGCGTTTGTATATCTTTTGTGCATTTTTTTGCAGCGCAATTGCGGGTTACCCGCAATCGACGACCAACAGCGTAACCCTGAACTCCGCGCCATCGGCGGCGGTTGGACAGCCCGCCGGAACCGCCGTAACCCAGCCGGAATCGGCGAGTCCCAACCTGGTGGAGGGCAGAGAACTGTTCAATCCGGAGAATGTGGCGCTCGATACCAGCGTCACGCCTCCGATTATCTACGTATCCGACAGCAACAATAACCGGGTTCTGGCCTGGAAGAACGCCACCGGTTTTGCCACCGGCCAAGCCGCCGACCTAATTATCGGCCAGCCAGACCAGTACTCCACGAACGCCGGCGGACCGGGAACGGGAAATTCGCCCGGTTCCTCGGGACTGTATTTCCCCACCGGGCTGGCGGTATACCAGGGCAACCTGTACGTGGCGGATACCAACAACAACCGCATCATCCGTTTTCCCCACCCGTTTGCGCAGAGCGGGCTGCCGGTTCAGCCCGACTTGGTGATCGGCCAGCCGAGTGTCAACGCAAAGACCGCCAACTACACCGGCCAGGTAAGCGCGCAAGGAGTGTACTTCTCGGTCGGCGTTCCGGTCAGCCTGGCATTCGATTCGAACGGCAACCTCTGGACCACGGATCCGGGGAACCGCCGCGTGCTGGAGTTTCCGCAGAGCGCCATTGCGGCCGGCGGCAACGCCATCGCGGCTACGGTGGAATTCGGCCAGCCCAACCTGACCTCGACCTATCCCACCGCTATCGGTGCGGGGACGACCAACGGCCAGACGATCACCAATCAGTTCGCCGTTCCCCTTGCGCTCGGTTTCGACGGCAGCGGCAACCTCTTCGTATCCGACTCCGATCCGAGCAACGCGGGCACTTTCAGCCGGGTTCTGGTGTTTGTGCCCACCGGCGGCGTTTTCGGCACGGCCGCTTCCGCCGCCCGCATCATGGGCGTGGTGCAGACGTCGCAGCTTACCGGCCTGACGCAAAGCGCGGCCCAGACCATCGTCGACCAGACCTCGATCGCCTACGCGCAGGGACTTTTCTTCCTGGCCGATTCCAGCGTGGGCGTAGTCGATTCGGCGCATAACCGAATTCTGATCTTTCCGCCGTATGCGAAGTGGCCGGCGCCAACGGCCTCATTCTCGCCAGAAGCCAGCCTGGTAGTTGGGCAGACCGGTTTTGCCGCATTCGGTCCCAACGGCAACTCTTCGTCCACGGTCCTCACACCACCGGCCAGCAGCGGCTCCTTGTACTCGCCCGCCGGCGCGGTGTACAACTCCGCCAGCCAGCAACTGTTCGTGGCGGACACGGCCAATAATCGCGTTCTGGTCTTCCCGTTGGTATCGGGCGCGACATTTCAGAACGCCACCGCGGCGCTGGGACAAGCCTCGCTGGTTGGCTCGTCGGTGAACCTGATCGAGGGCAAGGAATTCGACTTTCTCAGCTTTGGTTCCAGCGGCGCGACTGCCGATGCCGGCATCGCGCTCGACACCAGCGGCAGCGTGCCGCATCTTTACGTAGCCGACACGTACAACAACCGCGTGCTGGGTTTTTACGACGCGCGCAAGATTGCTCCCGGCGCTTTCGCCACCATCGTGATTGGCCAGAAAGACTTTACCACGGGACTATGCAACTACCCGACCGGCGACACCGCCGTGCCCACCCAGAACAGCCTCTGCCAACCGACCGACGTACTGGTGGATTCGGCCGGTAATCTATATGTGGCCGACCGTGGCAACGGGCGCGTGCTGCGCTTCCCCGCGCCGTTTGCCAATTGCCCCACGCCTTCCAATTGCACGCTGGCCACGCTGGAGCAGGCGGACCTGGTGCTGGGCCAAGCCAGCTTCACCTTTTCCAACAACCAGGCGGCCAGCCAAAGCACCATGGGCGCGCCGTATGGCCTGGCGTTCACCGGCGTCAATGGCCTGATGGTTTCCGACGAATTGTTCAATCGCGTGCTCTACATTCCGTTTTCGGCCAACGGCACCTTCGCCGCCGGCGCCGACAACGGCAAAGCCGCCACCAAGGTATTCGGACAGCAGAATTTCACCTCCACGGCCGCCGGCAACGGCGTGACCCAGTTGAACAGTCCTCACCATATCGCAGCCGATACCAACGGCCAGGTTTACGTGGCCGATACCGGCAACAACCGCGTGCCGATCTTTCCCGATCCCCACACTTCCACCACCACCGAAGCCAATCCGATCCTCACCCTCACCGGCAACGGCATCTCGACGCCGGTCGGCCTTTTTGTGAATGCCTCGACCGGCGAAATCTGGGTGGCCAATGGCGGTACCAACACCTGCATCCGCTTTCCCAAATACGAAACCCTGGAGCTGAACCCGGTATCGAATGGCTTCGTTTACGCCAGCCAGATCACGCTGGCGGTTCTGCAAGACCAATACGGCGACTTGTTCGTGGCGGATGGGACCAACCGGATCTCGGTTTATTACCAGGGCCTGACCGCGATCAACGGCGCCAGCTTTCTGGCCTACAAGAACATCGCGCCCGGCATGATCGCGTCGATCTTCCCGGCGGCTTCCTCCACCCAGTTCGGGGTAAGCTCGCTGAACGCCGGGGCAACCAGCCTTCCGTTGAGTACCACACTGGGTAACCTGCAAGTGCTGTTTAATGGGGCCCCGGCGCCCATGTACTTCGCCGGCTCGGGCCAAATCAACTTCCAGGTTCCCAACAGCGCCCCGAGCTCCGGCACAGCCACACTGGAAGTAGTAGACGCTACCACGGGACAGGTGTACGGCGCCGGCACGGTGACCATGTCGCCGCAGTCGCCCGGTATTTTCCAGTGCGGTCCCTTAACAGCGGGGCCAGGGTACGACACGGTGCAGGCTTGCGTCATTAACGATCAGGACGGCACCGTAAATTCAACTTCGAACCCGGCCAAACGGGGATCGATCATTTCCATCTACGGCACCGGCCAAGGCTACATTCCCAATGCCCCGCCGGATGGAACGCCGGCCACCGGCGCCAGCGACACCGTAGCGGCGGGGTCCACCAGGGTCTGGATCGGTCCCGGATACGTGGATGAAGTGACCGCCGGCAACCCGACCTGCAGTCTGCAGCCGGGAGACCCGCAAAACGGCCAATGGATCACATACTCAGGCCTCGCACCCGGCGAGCCGGGAGTGTGGCAGATCAATGTGCAGATCCCGATGTGCGTAGCGCCCGCAACCGCGACGTTGTTGTTCGTAGTCCAGAACAGCGTGACGGATACCGACAGCCATTCGGCGTTCGGCAATACCAATACGTTGTTCCACATGTCTATCGCGGTGAAGTAGGAAGAAGTTTTCAGTTATCAGTCGTCAGTCGTCAGTTAAGCGCGGGTGCTGACAATTGACAACTGATGACTGAAAACTGACAACTGACAACTCTAACTCTCCGATTCGAACGACAGCACCGTCTCCGGCGTGCCCTCCTCGCGCAGCGAGGCGCCGTACTCGTAGCCTTTGTCGAACGCCTGCAGGTTGAGCTTTTCGAAGGCCGGGGGCACGGAATCGGCCACGGCTTTGCGCAACGCTTCGGTGGCGATGAGGCCGGTGACCGCGCCGAAAAAGCCGACCATGACAATGTTCAGCACCATCTTCCGGCCCAGCTCTTCGGCTAACCGGGTGGCGGGCACTCCGAAGGCGCGCGTTCCGGCGGGCAGATTACCGACCCGCACGAGCTCTTGTTCGGCGATGAGGATGCCGCCCGGCCTCAACTCGGGAATGAAACGCGTGCCGGCTTCCTGGGACATGACGATCAGCACGTCGGGCCGGGTGATGTAGGGGTAGAGGATGGGCTCAGTGGAGAGAATCACCTGGGCGCTGGAGGAACCGCCGCGGGCTTCGGGTCCGAAGCTCTGGGTCATGGTGGCGAAACCGGCCTCGAAGATGGCGCGGGCTTTGCCAATTACGGCGGCCGCCAGAATCACGCCCTGGCCGCCAAATCCGGCAATACGAATTTCGGTTAGCATAGTTCGCACATCGCCTCGGGTTCGACATAACGGTCGCCCAGGGTTTCGGTCATCTGCGCGCGGAGCAACTCGAGGTAGTCGGGGCGGTCGCGGTCGACGAACTTCCCAACCACGATTTCGCCGCTTTTGGTCAGGTCGCACTCGGCGGTCGGGGCGCCGTGGCGGACTTTGCTGGCCTGCTTGTAATACTTCATGGTATCGAGGCCGTCGCCCATCTTATTGCGGCGCTGATACAGCGTGGGGCAGGGCGAAATCACCTCGATGAAGCAGAATCCCTTTTTGTGCAGGACCTCTTCCATCGCACGGGAAAGCTGCTTGACGTGGAAGGTGGTCCAGCGCGCCACATACGATGCGCCGGCGGCTTCGGCCAGAGAGACCAGGTTGAACGCCGGCTCGAACACGCCGTAGGGGTTTGTCGCGCTGATCACCTTGCCGGGGGTGGTGGGAGCGGTTTGCCCGCCAGTCATGGCGTAGGTGAGGTTATTGACGCAGATCACCTTCAAATCCATGTTGCGGCGCGCGGCATGGATGAAATGATTGCCGCCGATCGCGAACAGGTCGCCATCTCCGGAATACACCACCACCTGCAGCTCGGGGTTGGCCAGCTTCAAACCGGTGGCGAAGGGAATGGCGCGGCCGTGAGTGGTGTGGAACGAATCGAGGCGCATGTAGCCGGCTACGCGTCCCGTGCAGCCGATGCCCGAAACGATGGCAACTTTATCGAGGTTGGCGTGGGACTCGAGGAGCGCGCGGGTAAAGCAATTCACCGTGGTGCCGATGCCGCATCCCGGACACCAGATATGCGGCATGCGGTCCATGCGCAGAAACGGCTCTACCGGGTTGGCCGCACCGGCTGGAATGTCGCAGGGGATTTCGAGTGTTGGCTGGTTCATTGGGCCGCCTCCAGGATCGCCTTGAGAATCACTTCAGGGTTATGCACCGTGCCGCCGGCGTGAGGCACGTGTTTGACTTTGCATTGACCGGCTACGGCGCGTTCCACTTCACGAACCATCTGGCCCAGATTGAGCTCGGGAACCACCATCGCTTTGACTTTCGGCGCCAGCGCGGCGATGCGCCGCTCCGGAAACGGCCATGCCGATATGATGCGGAACTTGCCGGCGCGCACCCCTCGCTGGCGCGCCATATCGACGGCGCGCTGGGCCACGCGGGAAGTGATTCCATAAGAGACCACCACCACTTCGGCATCGTCCAGATCCGCCGTTTCGCATAAACATCTCCCGTTCGAAAACGGCTCCAGCTTTTCCAAAAGGCGAGTATTTGTGCGCTGCTGGGTATCGACATTCATGCTGGGGTAGCCGCGCTCGTCGTGGGTCAACCCGGTGACGTGGAAACGGTAACCGTCGCCGGCGCGCACCATGTCGGGCACTTTGTCCTGGCGCGGTTCGAACAGGCGGAATTCGTCGGGCGGGAGGTGGGTATAGCGCCGCGGGAAGACTTCGATCGCGCTGGCGTCCGGAATGACGACTTTTTCGGTCATGTGCCCGACGCATTCATCCAGCATGAGCATCACCGGGACGCGAAACTCCTCGGACAGGTTGAAGGCGGTGATCGCCAGGTCGAAGCATTCCTGGGGCGAGTTGGGGCAAAGGGCGATGATGCCGTAGTCGCCGTGGGAACCCCAGCGGGCCTGCATCATATCGGCTTGCGCCGGCAGGGTGGGAAGGCCGGTGGAGGGTCCGCCGCGCTGCACGTTGACGAACACACAGGGCGTTTCCGTCATGGCCGCGTAGCCGATATGTTCCATCATCAGCGAAAAGCCCGGCCCGGAAGTCACCGTGAAGGCTTTGGCGCCGCCCCAGACGGCGCCCTGGATCGTGATGGAAGCGGCGAGCTCATCTTCCATCTGGATAAAAACGCCGCCGACCGTTGGAATGCGCGACGCAAAACGTTCGACCACTTCGGTGGATGGAGTAATGGGATAACCTGCGGCAAATCGCGCACCTGCTGCGAGCGTTCCCTCACAACAGGCGTGATCGCCGTCGAGAAAATGAATGCCCGTTAGTACGCCCTTTGGGTCAGCGTGCATAGCGGGCTCCAAAAATGGCGAAGTCCGGGCAGTACATGCCGCAGAGATCGCAACCGCTGCATTTCTCGGCAGCTACAACATTGGGTGGGTGATATCCCTTGGTATTAAATGTGGAAGAAAGCATCAGAACACGAGTGGGGCAAAACTCTACACAGAACCCGCACCCTTTACAGCGTTCGACATTGATGGCAACGAAGCCCTTGGCCATGAATCCCTCCTCTGTCGGCGTTCCTACCACCCGCACGTTGTATACCACTACAGGTAATAAAGCATGAAAAACGTTTTTAGCCACGTATGAACACGGATGAACACAGCTAAGACCAACAACCGCAAGGCATTCATTCTTCTGTGTTTATCCGTGTTTATCTGTGTTCATCCGTGGCCAAAATTTCTTTCTCCGGGACGAAATGGTCTACTAGTAGTGAAGATATGGAAACCACGGAAATCACGATACAGGCGGAAGATGTCCGCCAGGCTGCGGTTCGGATTCGACCGCTGGTTCGGCATACGCCGGTGCTGTTCGACGAGGTTGACGGGCGGCTGGTCTTTTTCAAGTGCGAAAATCTGCAACGGGGAGGGGCATTCAAGATCCGCGGCGCCTCGAACCTGATTCTGTCGCTAACGCCGGCCGAACTGCGGCGCGGCATCGTCACCTATTCGTCGGGCAACCACGCTCAGGCCGTGGCCATTGCGGCCGCGCATGTGGGCGCGCAGGCGACTATTGTGATGCCGGAAGACGCGCCGCGGATCAAGATGGAGTCGACGCGCAAGTATGGAGCGCGGATTGTGACCTACAACCGCGCCACCGAGAGCCGGGAAGAGATTGCGGCCGGCATTGTGAAGAAGACCGGAGGCACGCTGGCGCCACCGTTCGACGATCCGCGAATCATGGCCGGGCAGGGAACTGCGGCGTTGGAGCTATTGGAGGATGCCGGACCCTTGGACGCGCTGATCGCACCGGTGGGCGGCGGCGGCCTGCTATCGGGCTGCGCCACCATCGCCAAGGCGATCGACCCCGCGATACGGGTTTTCGGCGCGGAGCCGGCGCAGGCCAACGATACGTTTCTATCGCTGGCGGCGGGCAAGCACGTGCGCGTCCAGCCCGATACCATTGCCGATGGGCTGCGTGCGCCCGAGCCCGGCCGGCTGACTTTCCCGGTGATTCAGCGCCTGGTGGAAGCCATCCTGCTGGTGAGCGAGGATGAGATCCGCGCCGCCGCGCGCCGCCTGCTATTGGAGTGGAAGATCGTGGTGGAACCGAGCGGCGCCGTTCCTGCCGCTGCGGTGTTTTTCGGAAAGCTGCCCGCGGAGATTCGCTCGGTGGGGGTGGTGCTGTCCGGCGGGAATGTGGATTTCGAAGAGATGGTGCAGTGGTAGTGGGACAGGCCTCCAGGCCGGTCCTAGTCGCGCAGCCGGTTTACCAGCGCAAGATTGGGTCTCGGAGAATCAGCTTTGGTTGCGAAAAGCAGAACTCCGTTGCGCACCTTCAGGGGCCTCCTGGCCGCGAGCGATTGCCGGGCCAGTTCGAAGATGACTTGCCCTAGCGTCAAGCCTCGTTGTCGAGCCAGTTGCCGTGCGCTGGCGTGGACGTCATCGTCGAGCTCCAGGGTGGTGCGCATACTGTTAGCGTACCAGCCCCGCTAGGGGCGCAAGCGAGTAGCCCAGCGCGTGAGCGCTGGGAACCCGTAGCCGCGCACCGGCCAGCCCGGCAGGGCGGAAAAATATCCTGTTTGGGGCGACGTGGGACCGGGGGAACGTCGGGGGAACATATCGCATCACCGCGGCCAGCCGTGAAGCCCTGAAGGGGCATGAGTAATACCGATTCTGCCACACGTGCCCGCTGGTTGCGTCCAGCGCGTTCCGATACCGCGCATAGCGGCCGTTGACCTCGCGCTGCGCCTTAGCCATGGAGCTAACGTGGCGCACGCACTCGTGCGTGCCGCGTCGAGACTCCAAACTCCTGAAGTCGCCCCAGGTCCAGCCGGTTCACGAAAATGGCTTGACCCACTTTGAAGTAGATCCCGCCCCGCCGCTACGACTTTTTCGTGGAGCGGACTCTCAGTCTGCCACGCCGGGACTCATCCCGGCGCTGGAGTTGCGGCTACGCGCACTCCGCGGGCCGGACCCTTCAGCCTGCCAGTGTCGGCGCACGCGCCGCTCGTGCGCAGGCTAAAGCATGCGCCACCACGGACGCGAAAGCCGGCTCAAATCAAATTCCACGACCTCAGGATCTCGGAGACTCTTCTCGACGCCTGCAGATCCTCCATTCAATACAACAGGCCAACGGAAGCGCCGTCCGAGCCGCCAGATAAACAAGCCCGTAACTATTTTCATCGCTCATCGGCAGGCACCACGATCAGGTGAACGTGGTTCGACATCAAACAGTAGCCCAGCACCTGCAGCGAGTACAAGGCCGAATACTGCCGCAAGAGTTGGAGATAGACCCGCTTATCGGACGGCGTCAGAAAGACGTCGCGCCGCATATTGCCTCGTTGTGTAACATGATGAGGACAGTCGGGCACGACCACCCGGGCAAAACGTGGCATTTGAGAAATTGGCGGGATGGGACGCTCAAGGTTCTCATCGGGATCCGGAAAATCTCCGTCTGTCTCGCATTTCCCCCTTATCATGGGCGTCCCGCTTTTTCCAGTGGAGTCTTCAAGGCATTGGCGAAAAGGAACGCTTGGGGATATCTACCGTCGTAACGTAGCCCTGACATTCCCTCCAATTTAGTCCTTGGACGTTGATACCCCTCAACTCGAAACAGGCATGGGCCTCATGATCCCCCGCACCATCCGTGAATCTCACAGCGCTTATTGCAAACAGGTTGGGTGGCGCACCTGAAAAAAGGGACCTGTGTAACGCATTATCAACAATCTCATCAGACGAAACGCCGATGCGTCGATCAGTACTAGCCTGAATTTTCGCGCCAGAACGTGAGATAACGTTCGGTTTCGCCCGATCCCCATCCATCGAAGCCTCCGCCACGCGATGCGTTATTCATCTGGTGAATTTATCTACATAAATGCGCATG
>Ga0187848_10000771_pt1 | contig 28522 bp, 30 predicted proteins | sample June2016WEW_4_40_FD_132424 | JGI IMG/M metagenome (GOLD analysis project Ga0187848, IMG submission 132424) | Peatland microbial communities from SPRUCE experiment site at the Marcell Experimental Forest, Minnesota, USA - June2016WEW_4_40 | ecosystem: Environmental > Terrestrial > Soil >... | reverse complement strand
TTAACAACTTTCTCATCTATTATGTTGATGAGGCGGGTTTCTCCGACTTTCCGAATGAATCTGCTGAGGACGCTTCGTGGGTAGCCTTTTTCGGCTGGTTTGATGAGGCACAGTCGTCTAAGCGCGCGCAACAGGAAATGCCAAAGATGGCCTATGGAAAAGTACAAGAGTTACCTTATCAGTAGAAGATTGAAGAGATTCTGGCAGGTTGCTGGTGAATTAAGTGCATGAATTACATGCTTTGGTAAACATTTTTGTCGAGGCGTCGCTCATGGATGAGGTGATTGAAGCTCTTTCCAAGATAGACAAAGTAGAGGAACTCTACGAGGTAACATGCGAATTTGACATCGTTACGCTTGTGTCCGCCTCAGATATCGAGTCATTAAGCGATGTCCTGAAAAACAAGATAATGAAGATCAATGGCGTGAAGAGCACAGTAACCTCAATTATATTGAGCGCTCACAAAGGACCAAAATGCGCAACCTAACATTGCAGACAGGCTTGTTACAAATTCGTAATTAGTTGAGTTTTCGTACCAATTATTGGAAAACAATTAAGATGCATGCTTCTCACATTCTATTTATGACAAACAGTTTAATTATCTTAGAAGTATTGACAGTTAAACGGAGAGTTTATGCAGCGAGCGTTTATCTTGCTAACGTCGAGATTCGTTCAGAAAATAATGTGATAAAAAACCTCAGGAAAAACGGGTTTGTAGAGGAAATCTATGTTTCTAATAGCCCATACGACCTTATCATAAAAATTAAAGCAGAAACGATGGACGAGTTGAAAGAAGCTGTACACACAATCCGAACAGCCAACCAAGTGAAATCAACATTGACATTAATAATGACGGAAGAATAAAGCTCCTAAATTATTCGGTTGAAGCCACTGTTATAAGTGACATGATACGTCATTGTTGGCTGGAAAGTTTTTCGCTCTTTCGTCTTCTTTCTTGTCGTTCGTCTCTTATTTTCTTAATTCTTTCATCCATTTCTGGTTCAGAAAACAAAATTGCTGCCCCAACTGCACAAATTATAAGAACGGTAAATCCTATGAGGTTTCTCTCAAAGAAGAAGAAAAAAACTAAGCCCACAAAAGCGATAATTCCTGCTAACCAATTTCTCATAGTTACGATTTTGCTTTTCAAGGGTAATTAGCCTTTCGGAGGAAAAAAAAATTCTGTTTGTATGTTTGTCTATCGTCGGCTTGAGCAGCTATTGCTGAATAAATTAATTTGTAACTAAGCCAATGAAGGGTTATTTTATCTTCAGTAAACTTTAGGCGCGCCTAGGGGAATGCCTATAAGCGAAGAAGAAGTCTTGTTGAAAGAACAAAATTGAGAGGCGGATTTAAACTAGACGAAAGGGGCAGGGCATCTTCCAAATTCGAGAGTATGGAATGGCTTAAACTCGAATTGTGAGGACGCTAGCCTGCAACTGAAATCTGCCATTTCCTGGATAACTAAGCTTTCAGGAGTTGTTTTTTCTTGAATCTTATCTCTCGATTATACTACATATGGCGCCGCTTCTCAAAAATGATCTCGCTTTTCTTAGTTATAGCTGGTCCAGGCATAATTGTGATGGTTGCCGATAACGACGCTGGCGGAATTACGACCTATACGGTTACTGGTGCTCTTTTCCTCTTCAGCTTTATCTGGATTGAAGTTCTTCTGGGACCTGTGTGTTACATCTGCCAAGAAATGACTGTTCGTCTTGGCGCGATAACAAAACGTGGCCACGCTGAGGCAATTTTTGATGCTTTCGGTCCATTCTGGGGATGGTTCTCACTCATAGATCTGACATTAACAGATCTTCTCACGATATGCACAGAATTTATTGGCATGACCGCCGCGCTTAGTATCTTCGGGGTTCCACCTTTACTAACAGCTGTAGCTGTCATCTGTCTGATCATGTCAATGGTTATTTCGGGACGCTACTGGACTTGGGAGAAAATGGTTCTCGCACTGTGCGCTCTTAACCTAATATATGTTCCAGCCGCATTCTTAATCAAAGTACCTCTGCATCCTTTATTTTCAGGATTCATTCCAGCCTTTCCATATGGCCTAACAGGCACTGTCATCTTCTTCGTAATGGCTAATATTGGCACGACAATAGCTCCATGGATGATCTTTTTCCAGCAGAGCTCAGTAGTAGACAAGGGACTGCAAGAAAAAGACATAAACTACTCGCGATTGGACACGGTGATTGGAGCTATCTTCACGGTTATCTGTGCCGTTTTTTGCATTATTATTTTTGCCGTTCTTCTACCTCACGCAAATATTCAATCCGCAGCACAGGGCGCGATACGGATCATGTCAATCAACAGATACGTCAGCGTCGCTATTGCGATTGGTCTGTTTGATGCTGGGCTCCTTGGTGCCATATGCATATCATTAGCCAGTTCTTGGGCATGGGGGGAAGTCTTCGGTTGGCCACACTCGTTAAACCACAACTTCAAAGCAGCTCCAGGATTCTACGTATTCCGCCTCTTCATCCTAATCGTTGCAGCAACCATAGTTTTAATTCCGGGTGCACCGCTTATTCTAATCACGTTGTTTGTCCAAGTAATCGCAGTAACATTATTACCGGCAGCTCTTACGTTCCTGCTCTTGTTGCTTAATGAAGAAGAAGTTGTGGGAAAATACAAAAACAGTAAGATACAAAACATACTTGCCATAATCACAATAGGCACAATAATTGTGCTGTCTACGTTGTACGCTATCAGCACAATCTTTCCCAGCCTCTTTGGGTAAAAATGGTGGTGAAATAAACGACAAATCCTATAAAAAACCTGATAAACAAAGTCCGAGAAATCAACCAGAAATACTCTAAGCCGCGAATCAAAATGTCAAGACCGATAAAATTCGCGTTGCTTGCTTTGCGAATCTACCTAGTATTCCTATTAGTTTTGCTGCTGTATAGATTCATAATTACAATACATTAAGGTAATCGACATGACTGTAGTTACAGAGAACAAAGCAGAGCTGCAATTCTTTCTCAGTGACATAATCGGTAAAAAAGTACTTAGCGGCAGGAAGAAAATAGGAAAACTTGCCGACTTGATAATTAAAGAAAATGGTAAGTTCCCCATTGTAACCCATCTGTTTGTCGGGCGGTCGTTTGGTTATCCTCCGTTGACTATAGAATGGGAAAAAGTTGTTTCTTTTTCTCAAAAAGAAGTAATCGTTAATATTGGTGATGTTGCCGATTACGATAAAGGCGTTCAAGAAGACGCTATCTTTCTGAAGGACTATGTTTTAGATAAGAAAGTCTTAGACGTTGAAGAAAGAGAGGTCGATGTTGTTTATGATATTTTGCTCACCATGAAAAATGGTAAGTTATACGTACTTGACGTTGATTTTAGCAAACAAAGACTCTATAAACGGATGCGTCTTCGTTTTTTAGCTAGGACTGTTGGTGAAGTCGAAGAGAGCAAAAGGGTTTCTTGGCAGTACATTCAACCTTTGGAGAACCTTGGCAGCTTCAAAGGAGAGATTAAACTTAATGTTTTGAAAGAAAAACTGTCAACCCTTAGACCAGTTGATTTGGCTGATGTTTTAGAAGAAATGGACCATGAACATCGGGTTAAAATCTTTGAGAGACTAGATGAAGAAAGAGCCTCAGATACATTGGAGGAGATAACCCCCAACGTACAAAGGGCGCTAATTGCATCGTTAGATAAGAAAAAAGTAGCCAAACTCCTAGACGTTATGACCCCTGGTCAAGCTGCAGACATATTATCTGTTTTGCCTGGACCCGAAGCCGAAACGATAATGAAATCAATGAGTCAAGATGACTTGACAAAAATTAGGTCCATACTTAGTCAACACAACGAAAACATTCTCAACTACGCCACACAAAAATATCTAAGTTATCCACCCGACGAAACCGTGCTTATGGCACAAGAAAGTTACGCTATCGAAGCCGAAGATAAAGACGTCGTCATGTACCTCTATATCGTAGACGCACAAGACAAACTCCTCGGCGTCATCGACATCAAAGAACTCCTGCAAACACCACTTAAAACCACAACAAAACTACAAGACATAATGATCGTAGATACAATCAGCCTAAAAACAACCAGCACCCTAAAAGAAGCTTCACTACTCTTCTCCAGATACAACTTCCGAGCCCTGCCAATAGTTGACCCTGAAGGAAAAATCGTAGGCGTAGTCCCCTACAGAGACGTTATGAATCTAAAACACCTGTTCTTTGAATAAATTCTTTCCATCATTTGCTTTTTGGCAGATACCCCGTTGGATTTTGAAGCCTCTAGCAAACAGTGTAGCGCTGCTAGGAAGTAAAAGAAGCAGCAAACTCTGGTAAGCGTAAAGTATCTGCAGTTAAAACTAGCTGCGGCAACCAAGACGATTAATCAATTCGAGATTTACTCGGTGTATCTGCATTTTTGGAGATTGGAACCTGAAGAGGTTTGGGTCTCTATGGAATTTGAACCCTGCAAAGTTCAAACCGTATTATAGACTTGGGTGTTTGAATCCCAACAAGGTGAATATAACTTATCCTTTCTTTGTGGAGACGCAAGAAAAGCGCAAGAAACAAGCAGAAAATAAGCAAAAAAGTGCAGGGGGTGGGATTTGAACCCACGAACGCCTGGCGACATCGCCAATTCTGCTTATCCTAAGCAGCTACTTTCTCCTTTTTCAGTCCTTCTTCATCAGCGCGCTGCTGCAAAATTTTGAAGCGCACGAACGCTTTAAACTAAATTTAAACCTTTATTTTTTCTTAATAAACGCTAGCTGAACCTGAAAAACGTTGCTAGTTCGAAAATGATTATGCTTTTATACTCAGTTTTCACATAAGCGGTGGCTAAGGGGAAAGGCAAGTCATGGGACTTCATGCCAGATTCCAAGCCGCGATTGAAAAAGTGTTTTTCAAGGGCAAATCCAGCAGGAACAGCGTTTATCTGACTTATGTGATTGGCAATGTTATTTTGATGCTTTTGCTTTTTTATTTGTTGCTTAACACTTTTGCGTATGATTGGACTGGACAATTGTACCCTGTAGGGTCAGGCTTCCGATTACAAACAGGTTTGGATACCGCAATTCCTTTTGTTCCTCAAATGGTAATCTTTTACCTATACTTGTTTTATCCGTTTGTCATTTTGACGATGCTTTACTTCGCATTCGTCGATTACAGGAAAGGTTATGCCCTAGGCTGGTCGCTGGTGGCAATTAACGGCATAGCAATCCTCATCTACATAGTCTTTCCTGTTTCAACCTTCTGGTACCGCCAAGAACTGCTGGCGCACCCGTTGGTTGGCAATTTTTGGGCAAGCCAAGTCTACCACATTTTCGCCACCGACACTTCTTTCAACTGCTTCCCCAGCTTGCACGCAGCCGTATCAACAATATGCTTCTACACATGGTTCCAATACGCCAAAGTGAAACCCAGCAGGACAACCAAGACCGTGGCGGTTGCAGCATTTGTTATCGCTGCAGGTGTAATTCTGTCCACGCTGTTCATTAAGCAGCATTATATTGCCGATGAAATCGCTGGTATAGTGCTGGCTTGGGTAGTGGGTACGTTACTTTTCAAGAGGCTCTGGAAAAGTCCCGAATGATTACCCCGTGTATTCAAGGCTCAATTATGCGTTCTTCTGTTGCCCAGTTATGACTTCTCTCTACGGCTCTCTTCCACTGAGAACACAATGCCTCTCTCGTGGCATTTTCCATTTTAGGCACAAATACCTTGTCGATTTTACGGTTTTTCAGCAAATCCTCGGTTGATTTCCAGTAGCCCACTGCAAGTCCAGCTAAGCACCCTGCGCCTATGGCAGTCATCTCCAAGGTTTTTGGTCTTTCAATTTTTATGTTTGTTATGTCGGCGAGGAATTGTGCGATGAAATTATTTCTTGATGCTCCACCGTCTATCTTAATAGAAGATATCGCAGAGCCAGTGTCTTTCTTCATAACTTCAATTATGTCGTTGCAGCTGTACCCGATGGATTCCAAAGCTGCCCTAACAATGTGTTCCTTCCTAGCCTTTCTGGTAAGCCCTATAACTGTTCCACGGGCGTAAGGGTCCCAGTAGGGAGCGCCGAGACCTGTGAGGGCCGGTACAACGTAAACTCCCGCGGTATCTTCAACGCTTTTGGCTAGGTTTTCACTTTCTTCAGGGCTACTGATGAGTTCTATGTCTTTTAGCCACTGTACAAGTGAGCCAGTTGTTTGTACAAAGCCTTCCAGCATGTACGTTACTTTGTCTTTTAATTTCCAGGCTATCAACGGGCTAAGCCCGTGGCTTGACGGAATAGGCGTGTCACCAGTGTTTATGTCGATAAACGTGCCCGTTCCATTCGTGCATTTGATATCTCCGAACGAGAAGCATGCGTCCCCAAATAACGCCGCTTGCTGATCTGCAACAACACTCGTAATGTTAACTGGGGGACCAAAGACGGCGGTTTTGCCGAAGACATCGCTAGTTTGCTTAATCTCTGGAAACTTAAGTTCCTTTGGCACCTTAAAGGAATTCATTATGAAGTTGCTCCAGTTTAGTGCAAAGGGGTCGAAGATGCCCGTTGATGATGCGTTAGAATAGTCGGTTGCGTAAACTTGGCCTTGCGTGTACTTCCATAGCAGCCATGTGTCAACCGTTCCAAAAAGCAAATTGCCCCTCTGCATGATTTCTTTTGCTTCTTGCACGTTGTTGATTATCCAGTTTATGCGTGCACCAGCTTGAATGGGTGAAAAATTGAAATGTGAAAGTTGTATCAGCGTCTTCACACCAGCCCTTTTTTTCAAGGGCTTAATCAGCCAGCATATTTTTTCTGTAGTCTTGCCTAAGCCGTGAAAAAGCTTGATGGTTGCCTTGTCGTTTATTTTTTGGCAAAGACCCGCGGACCTGACATCTTGCCATGTAATGGCGTTGTACACTGGTTTTCCAGTTTTTTGATCCCAGAGAATAGTTGTGCCTCTTTGTGTTACCAAGCCCATGGCTGCGATGTTTTCAGCGCCAACTTTTTGTAAAGCACTTCTCGATGCTTCTAAGCTTTTGGTCCAAATCTCGTTTGGGTCTTGCTCGCACCATCCAGGCTTCGGGTATATTTGCGAGATTTCCTCTGAAGCCTCAGACACAACGTTTGCAGATTCATCAAGAACAACCACTTTCAGCATTGTGGTTCCTACGTCGTTTACCAAAATGTACTTTTTATTGTCCAGGACCTTTCCCCTCCAAGCTCCTAGATGCTATTACATTGACACCTGTATTTAGCATGTTTTCATAAACAACGGTTCCTTGCTTTATTGGCGCTTTAACCTTAACTCTTGCAAGCTCCCGCACGGCTTCCCTGATTAACTTCTTGGGTATCGGCTTTTCGCTCTTCACAGGCAGAACAGGCAAGACGCCGTTCTCAGCTCTGACGGTTGATGTCAGAACTCTCTCTGGAGTCGTGAACTCCTTAATCGCGTATTCTTCACCTATCTTGCATCCAGCACCAGTTACCTCCAGCTTCTTGCCCTCTTCCTCAACTAATTTGAGTTCACAGCTAGACGGACAGCCTATGCAGGTAAATTCATGAACTTTTTTCATTGTCTTTCTCCACCACCACTTTAACAACTTGAGTTTTCTCCAGTGCAGAAGACGGCAAACTGACCGAAAGCATCTCCGGCGGTCTCACAACCCGTTCCCTCCGTGAGAAAATTTTCGCGCCGTCTGAAAAAACTTTGACAGAAACATTCCGTTGAACTTCTTTGACACGGAAAAATAATTTTACTTTTTCTTCAAAGCTTTTCTTGCGGATAGCTTGCGGCACGACGTACCTGACGTTTTCCCCTGCCTCTACCTTCGCTGGGTTTTCCCTCTCTTCCAATTCTCCCATTACGTATCTTGCAGCTGCTTTTCCAGCGATTTTTCCCTCAGTTGAAACGTCATCAACTAAGTCATGCACATGAACAACGTTCCCAGCGGCGAAAACTCCAGCTTCCGAAGTCTCCATAGCCTCATCCACTATTGGACCGCCAGTTATTGGATCCATCGCCAACGGCACCATTTCAGAGAGTTCATTTTCAGGAATCAAGCCTACTGACATAATTACGGTATCGCAGGGCACGTACTTTTCAGAGCCATGAATAGGCTTCATGTTGGCATCAACCTTTGCAACGGTCACGCCTTCAACCCGATCTTTACCTTTTATGTTAACAATCGTGTGCGAAAGGTGCAAGGGAATCTCATAATCCTGCAGGCACTGAACAAGGTTTCTGGTTAAGCCGCCGGGGATGGGCATAATCTCATAAACTCCTTCAACTTCTGCGCCTTCAAGCTTGAATCTTCTTGCCATGATGAGGCCTACGTCTCCTGAACCGAGAATGACGACTTTCTTGCCGGGCATTATTCCTTCCATGTTTATGTATCGTTGAGCGACTCCTGCCGCGTAAATTCCCGCGGGACGGTCTCCTGGGATAAGAATCTGTTGCCGAGTTCTCTCTCTGCAGCCCATCGCTAAAACTAGGTTTTTCGCCTGTACATTAAGCAAGCCATCGACAGGGTTAACGGCGATTACTCTCTTGTCGCGGTCTATCTGCAAAACCATTGTTTCTAACTTTACAGTGATTCCTGTTTTCTTGATTTCTTGGATGTAGCGTTCTGCATATTCTGGTCCAGTTAATTTTTCCCTGAAAATGACTGTTCCGAACCCATCGTGTATGCACTGGGGAAGTATGCCGCCCAGCTCAGGACCTCGTTCAATAAGCATGACGTTTTTAACGCCGTTCTTGTTTGCGCTTAAGGCGGCTGCTAAACCTGCTGGTCCACCGCCGATAACCAATGTGTCAACATCCATGTTGCTCGCCCTCTATCAGAAGCTCCTTCGTTTTGCCCACGAAAAGGCGAGAATCACCGCCCTTCTTCGTTACCTCCTCCAACGGAATGCCCAACTCCCTGGCAAGTATCCCTGCGACCAAGTGCCCGCAGAAGCCGCTTTGGCATCTTCCCATGCCGGCTCTTGTTCGCCTCTTGACGGCGTCCACTGTGAGGGCTGGGACTGGCGAATGTATGGCTTTGACTATTTCTGCTTCCGTGATGTGCTCGCATCTGCAGACCACGTTTCCATAGAGCCTTTCTTCCGCCACAATGTTCTTTTTCTCTTCTAAGGTGAGTTCCCTGAAGACCGCTGCTCTCTTGCAAATCGGATCAAAAGCTTCCTTTTCTTTCAGAGGCAACCCTTCTTCCCTAAGAATCTCTAAAATCATGCCTGCAATTGTCGGGGAGCAAGTTAACCCTGGAGACTGAATCCCGGCTGCATGGATTAGTCCTTTAACGTTTTTTGAGGGCTTTATCACAAAGTCTTCTTTGTAGGTGCATGCTCTAACGCCGGAGAAATACGCGATTACTAATTTCTTGGGGAAATCGGAAAAGACAGTGGCGTACTTTTCGAGGATATTATCGATGTCCTCTCTTGATATCGAAGTGTCTTCCCTGTCTGGGACTTCAAGGGCGCTTGGTCCAAAGTTTATGTTTTCATCTGCCGTCCTAAGCACTCCACCGCCCTTAGTGTATTCGTTTCGAGGAAGCTTAAACTCGTTCAGTTGATGAGCCACGAACTTGTCTGTTTTCTTGTCGAAAAGCATGATTCCGCCTTTTCTCGGATGAATACTGAATTCTCTTGTTCCAGCCATTTCAGCGATTCTGTCAGCATAAACTCCAGCTGCATTCACGACAAAATCAGTTTCAATCGTTCCTCTGGTGGTGACGACCCCGCTGATTTTTTTATCCTCAACATTTATGCCCGTTACCTCCGTGTCGATGAAGATTCTTGCACCATTCTTAACGGCGTTTTCAGCCAGAGCAATTGTTAGCCTGAAAGGATCAATTATTCCATAGTTCGGCATAAGAACGCTGATAAGCGCTTTTTCAGTCAGATCCGGCTCCATTTTCAGCAGTTTTCCTTTCCTGACAATCTTCGGCTTGTCCTTAGCTCTTCTCGCCGTTATCCAGATGGGTATGGGAATCAAGTACTCGCATAAGAATTTCCTGATTGGGCCGGGAATGCTCTTGGGAAGACTATCCTTCGTTATTACGGTCAACAAACCATTTTTTTCGTAAGGCACGTCAAGTTCACTTGAGATTTTGTCAAAGAGGGGCCAAGACTTCACGCATAGTTTTTTCTTTAATGTTCCAGATTTTTCGCCGACCCCCGTATGAATCTGCGCACTGTTAGCTTTAGTTGCGCCGCCGCAGACATCGCTCTCCTTTTCTAAAAGAACAATATCAAGTTTGTACCGTGACAGTTCACGTGCGATGAAACATCCGACTACGCCACCGCCAACTATGACCACGTCAGCCTTCTTCGGCAAGGTTGGGTCGTAAAGTCTCTTAGACAATTTTGTCCGCGGCTGGGTCACCGCTTTGACTGCGTCTTCAGAGGTGACGTCGTTTACTATTTCTTCCACGCCCTTTATTTTTCCGATTCCGTGACCTAACTCAACAACTTTTTCCCAATTGTCCAATCGCCCGTTCAAGTAGGCAATGCCATCTTTAACAGAACAACTAATCTGAAGGTGCCCTTCCTCTGCCAGAAACTGCTTAACTTTCTTCTCGAGCTTTTCGTCCTTCATTTTTCAAAGCCGCCAGAATAATTTCAGACAAATCCACTATCTCAACTGTTTGGTCTGCCTCTTTGAGGGCAAGTTCACATGAGGGGCACGCCGTAACCACGGCGGTTGAAGCCTCCTTCAGCTGTTGAACCCTGTTTTTGGCTATCTGCAGAGAAAGCTCGGGGTCTGCTATTCCCAATCCGCCGCCTCTTCCGCAGCACTGCGTTTTTTTCCTGTTGGAATAAGCCTCTTTGATGACGATTTTCGGTATGCTTTTCAGAATCTGCCTGGGTTCCTCGCAAACCTCCAGTTTTCTGGAGAGGACACATGGGTCATGAAAAACAAATTCGCCTTCGACGCTGTTTAGGCTGAGTTTGTTGCTTTTTATTAGTTCCCAGAAGAACTCCGAGGAATGTTTCACCTCAAACTTCCCAGATGGATATATTTTCTTTAGCATGTAAGCGCAACTTGGGCAACTGCAAACCACTGTTTTGCACCCAGTTTCCCTGATGGCTCTTAAATTACGTTCGGCGAACGCTTGAAATTCCTTTTGGAACCCCAGAGCATGCAAGGGATAACCGCAACACCATTCTTCCTCCAAAACTGCAAAGTCTACGCCGGCGGCTTCCAGTATTTTAGTCGTGGCAACGGCATTTTCTTTCCTCTTGTTCAGCGTAGTGCATCCCGCGAAAAACAGGACGTCAGCTTTCGTTTTTTTCAGGTTCAAATCCAGTGAAGTTATCCTTTCAGGGTAAATCGTGTGTTGCTCAACTATTTTTTCTTTGATCGCAACCAACGCTGGCGGGGCTTGTCCTCTTTTTGCGATGTCTCTTTTTACCCCTATGGAGAGGTCGCCAACTGAGAAACCGAAGGGGCACCATTGTTTGCAGGCGTCGCAATCCACATCTCGGTAGAAAATATTCACGGTTTCTTTGCGGTAGCCCAGCTTGCCAGTTTCTAAAAGATGGGCTACCCTAGTTTTCCCTGAAGGTGATAGAGCCTCAGATTTCTCAGCTTTCAGCACGGGGCAATCAAACCTGCACATGTTCGGGCAAAGGGCACATTTCAGGACGTTTTTGGCGTTTGCCTCAGTCTTGTCTTTGGGCAAATACTTCTTTTCAGCTGAAAGCAGGTTTTCCACTAGTTTACTTTTCGTTGAAAGGTTCGCTTTGACGACGAGTTTGATTAGCCACTTGTTCTTTCTAATTTTCTCCAAGCTGCAATCCCATTTTTCCAGGGTTCATTATATTTTCCGGGTCTAAGGCATGCTTAATTTTCTTGAGCGCCTCCATGCTTTCTCCCAATTCCACGCCAAGCCATTTTCCGCGCATGATTCCTATGCCATGATGGTGACTAATTGATCCTCCCGCGTCGATAGTGGCCTTCATGGCGGTGTCCCAAACTTTTCCGTAGAACTCTTCAGGCTTTGCTTTGACGGGCACTCCTGCAAAAGTGAAATAGAAACAAACGCCTTGGGGGTAGAAATGTGATGCGTGGGCGGATGCGTAGAAGACACCGTTGACCTTTTTCATGGCTGAAATCACCGAGTTGTACAGGTTCATGGATTTGTCCCATGTCACCGATACTTCAATCGTGTCAAAAATCACGTCCTTCGGAGCAAAATCTGCTGCTTCCTTCACGTTAAATCTTATTTCAAGCCAATGACGAGCCGGTTCCTCTCCACAGTCAACACCGCGCTCTCTGCATAGAGTTTCCGCCGTTCTTTCCTCCGCTTTCACGAGTTCCTCGCTGCCCTCCATCACCAAGATTAGCATGCATCTGTTTTTCGCCTGGGAGAACTGGGAGAAATGCCTCTCTGTTTCAAGTGTGTCGTACAATCTTATGACTGCTGGAAAGAGCCCTTTTCTCATAATGTTTCTGATGACGCTAAGCCCTTCCTGCACATTCTCAAACGAGTACGCTTTCAGAACGGTTTTTTCAGGTTTAGGCCAGATTTTCAACGTCGCCTCGGTGATGATGCCCAGCGTTCCCTCCGCGCCTAACAGCAGTCTTTCTATGGCGGGACCCGTTGAAGACTTCGGCACAGTTTTCGATTTGATTATTTCTCCCTGAGGAAGCACGGCTTCAAGAGATATGACGATGTCGTCAATTTTGCCGTATTTTGTGGACAATTCTCCAGCTGCACGCGTTGAAAGGTTTCCTCCGAGCGAGGAACAATAGAATGATTGCGGAAAATGCCCCATCGTGTACCCTTTTTTGTTCAGCTCAGTCTCCAAAATCGTCAGGTTGATTCCAGTTTGGGCGGTGACAGTTAAGTTTTGGTCGTTAATTTCCGAGATGTTACTCATCCTTTTCAAGTCGACGACGATGCCGCCCTCTACTGGGATTGCTCCTCCGAGAACTCCAGACCCTTCTCCGAAAGGCGTTATGGGAATCTTTTCTTCGCATGCTATCTTGACTACGTCTGAAACTTCTTTCGTGTTTGCAGGCCAGCACACGTAATCTGGTTCAGTAAAGACTTTTCCTTCAAGCAGCCACCTGAATGCTATCGGCCAATAATCCCTCGAATAAGCCACCTTGTCGACTTCTTGAACAGAAACATTTTCGGAGCCAACTGCGTCGCGTAAACGCTGAAAAATCCTGCTCTTCTCGCTCTCCGTTTTTTCTCCTCTGCTTTGGTTAATTTCATTCGGCATAAGGGATCATATGTTTCGGCATTTCTTAATAGTTTTTGCTACACGGCTTTAGCGACACGGCGCGTTGACTTTCGAAAAAGCGGTGGGTCAGGCAAAAGTTATTAGTCAAAACAGGTTAACGGTAAATAGCGTCAATTACTCACTCTGGAAGTGAATGAAAGGTTGCAATCGTCAACATTTACTTTTACCGACCAGGACGGAGTCGCAATTTTCGTTTACAAGTGGGCTCCTGATAAGGCGCCGAAAGCGGCAGTTCAGATTTCCCATGGACTTGGCGAGCATGCGGGTCGATATGAATGGGTCGCCCAGCAGCTCACCGACGCAGGCTACATCGTTTATGCAGATGACCACCGCGGTCACGGGAAAACCGCTGGTTCCGTGGAGAAATTGGGGCTGCTTGGACCGGGCGGGTGGGATGGCACCGTGAAGGAAATCAAGATGCTAACCGACATCATCAAGAAAGAGAATCCTGGACTACCCGTTTTCTTCATCGGCCATTCATGGGGGTCTTACCTCGCCCAAGACTACATCTCACAGTTCGGCTCGGAAATCAAGGGCGTGATCCTGTCTGGAACCAACGGCAAGCCATCTTTTATCCTGCGGACATTTGCGCCGTTCACGATTTCGCGGGAGATCAAGAAGATCGGAGCCGACACCCGCAGTCCAACGCTGGATAAACTCACGTTCGGAGCCTACAACAAACCCTACGAGCCAGCGCCGACAAAATTCGAATGGCTCTCGCGGGACCACGCAGTCGTCGAAAAATACGTAAGCGACCCATACTGCGGTTTCATCTCGCAGGCTGGAACAGCGTCAGAATTAGCCAAGGGAGTCGTGAAGATCGCTAAGCACGAGCAACAGGTGAAAATTCCGAAGGATTTGCCGATCTATATCATGAGCGGGGGCGAGGATCCCTCGAACAACACAAGCAAGGGTGCCCGAAGGCTGTACAAGACTTATGTTTCCCTGAAAATCAAGGATGTGTCGATAAAAGTGTACGAAGGAGCCCGCCATGAGATCTTCAACGAGACCAACAAAGAGGAAGTCATGAAAGACGCCATCACGTGGCTCGACCAGCACCTATAATCATCGGGCTTTCCATGGGGAGCGTGCGTGAAGATTGGTTGACAAGGAAGAATTTGTCTACGTTGACCTGAAAACGCTTGAGAATTTCATGTACGACGTTCTATGCGGAATCGGAGTTCCGAAAGCTGACGCAGCCATCGTAGCCGACGTGCTTATAGCTTCGGACAAACGCGGGATCGATTCGCACGGAATTGCCCGCCTGAAAATGTACTACGACCGCATCAAGAAAGGGCAGCAGCTGCCCACTACAAAGCTGACCATTGAACGCGACGCTCCGGGGGTGGCGGTGGTCAACGCCAACAACGGCATGGGACAGGTGGCAGCAAAAAAAGCTATGGAGCTCGCCATCGAAAAAGCCAAAAAAGTAGGCGCCGGCATGGTTGTTGTCGGCCACTCGAACCACTTTGGAATTGCAGGCTACTATTCGTTGATGGCGGTCGAAAAAGGCATGATTGGCATGTGCGGGATCAACGCTAGACCTTCTATCGCGCCAACATGGGGGGTTGAACCGATGCTGGGAACAAACCCCTTCTGCATTGCGGTACCAACTGACTGGGGTTTCCCTTGGTGCGCCGACCAAGCGACTTCAACGATTCAGAGGGGTAAAATCGAAACCTACGCCAGGCTTGGAAAAGAGCTGAAGCAGGGCTGGGTCATCGGGGCAACTGGAGAAGCCCGAACAGATTCACGCCAAATCCTCACAGACTTAACCAAGGATGAGGCGGCTCTCACGCCGCTCGGCGGCATCGGCGAAGACATGGCAGGATACAAAGGCTACAACTACGCGACCTTCGTTGAGATCATGTCCTCGGCACTCCAGCAGTCATCAGCCCTGAAGGCTTGCCTGGGTATCGCCAACGGAAAAACAGTGCCTTTTGACCTCGGCCACTTCTTCATAGCAGTCAACATTGAGGCTTTCGTCGAATTGGAGAAATTCAAGAAATCAGTTGGAGACATGCTTCGTGAACTGGCGGCATCAAAGAAAATGCCGGGAATCGATCATATTTACGTTGCAGGAGAGAAAGAGTATCTGGCATCCAAGCGCCGTGCCGTCGAGGGAGTACCGATCTCTCTGGAAACTCAAAAAGAGATGTTGACGATGCAGTCAGAGTTAGGGTTGACGAAATATCGCTTTAACTTTAGACATTAATGATCTCCGTTTTTACTTAAACATTCTTAAGCTGTTTTATACTAATTAAACCAAGTTGCCCATTTGGTCGGAAAGGATACAAAAAATGAAATGAAAATGGACAAAAAATGGGAAAGACTAAAATTTAAATTGGAACAGATGTTGGCCCATGCAAGACAACGTATATTTGGCTGTAATAGACGCGGGAACTATTGGTGAACGCACGATTATTTTTGATACAAAAGGGAATGTAGTTGCAGAGAAATACTTAGAGCATCCCAGCTATTTCCCAGAGATTGCTTGGGTTGAACAGGATGCTTCGGAGTGGTGGAATTGCGTCTGCAAAACTGCAAAAGCGGCATTGAAAGAGGCAGATGAAAAGGGCATAAAAAAGGACATGATTGTAGGTATCAGTGTAACCAGCCAAAGAGAGACTATAGTACCCGTTGCCGCCGATGCTACCTCATTACGAAAAGCCATCGTTTGGCAAGACAGAAGAACAGTTCCACAATGTGATTGGATAGATAAGAATATTGGACCAAACGTTGTTTACGAGACGACTGGTTTGACGATTGACCCGTACTTTTCGGCACCCAAAATCCGATGGATTATGGAAAAAGAACCAAGCATTTACAAGAAAGCCTACCGGTTTCTTTTGGTTCATGATTATTTAATCGCGAAATTCACAGATGCATTCATCACGAGCTGGGATAACGCCTCGAGAACAATGTTGTTTGATATAAGGAAATTCAATTGGTCAGAACCACTCTTGACCAGCTTGAGGATAGACAGGGAAAAAATGCCAGACGCACATCCTACAGGAGAACAGGTTGGCGAGGTCAGCGCAAAAGCAGCTGCAGAAACAGGATTCGCAAAAGGAACACCAGTTTTCTGTGGAGGAGGAGATCAGCAATGCAGCGCTGTCGGAGCTGGCGTAATTCGACAGGGAAGGATTGTTATCACTACAGGTACTGGGACGTTTCTCTTGGCGCACTCAGAAACACCTGTTTTTGATCCAAAAAGGAGAATCCTTTGCAGTTGTCATGCAGTACCGGGCAAGTGGGTTCTGGAAGCAAGTGTTTTCTCTACGGGTTCCATTTATAGGTGGTTTAGAGATCAATTTGGTTCCCTTGAGAAAATCGCCGCTGACAAAGTTGGGATAGATCCATATGAAATACTGAATAGCGAGGCTGCTGCATCTAGTGTTGGCAGCAGAGGAATCATATTTTTGCCTCACTTTGTTGGCGCTGGTGCTCCATACTGGAATCCGCAGGCAAGGGGAATAATCTTCGGGTTAACCCTCGGGCATACAAGACACGATCTGATACGATCGATTCTTGAAGGCGTAAGCTTTGAGATTCGAAAGAATATGGAAGTAATGGAAGAGCTTGGTATTCCTATGAAAGACACCCGTGTAACTGGGGGTATGACGAGAGGCCAAATCTTTAACCAAATTCAAGCCGATATCTACGGATTACCAGTATTGCGGGAGACCAGAGAGTCAACGGCATTGGGATGTGCATTGTTAGCAGGAGTCGGTGCTGGAATTTTCAAGAGCATCGACGAGGCTGTTTTAGCTACAACCAGACCAGCAGAAAAATATCGACCAGTTAAAGAGAATCAAAAGAAGTATGAGAGCCTATTCCAGTATCACAAGAGAATCTACGAAATTCTAGATAAATCGAATATCTATCAAGCCTTCTCGAAGCAGACATTTTGACTTTTGATGCCGAATCCCTTTTGGTGGCCTCCACCTGAGCAGGGTGAATCTGTATGGGATTCGCCCCTCTGGAGGAGAATTTAACCTGCCATTTTCTTTTTTTTCTACTTGGAAAAACAAGGTTCATAGCCCTCAATTTTTCATCTATTTCATCGCTATAACCAGTGCTTGACAATCTCCTTGTACCTCTTTCTAATGGAAACCTCACTAACACAGTATTGTTTGGCAAGACTCTTTTGAGAGACAGAAGCGTCCTTATTGCGAATTGACTGAATATACTTAAGTGCAGCAACAATCACTTTCTTGTGCTTACCCTGAAGATATCGACAATTGCTAGCTTTCAACTTCGCATACACTTCTCTTCCTTTAGCATCGAGTTCCTTCCAAATGTCGTCATTTTCCATCATAGACACACTCCAATTAATCTTACGATTAGTGCTGTTTGACTAAAAGATATGTTTTTCCAACGCGCACGTTCTGCCTACAAAATCGATTGATTTATCTCTAACTTTAGTTAAGGACCGACTTTGCATTTAGGTATATACTGATAGACATACTTACCATAAGGTATAATAGTATCTCATTGCTTATTCTTTTGCATTGGAGTGATAAGCTAATGACAAAAGAAAGTCCGCCATATGAAAACGAGGATGACTTCTACGGAGCTTTAGGAAAAGCAATTAAGACAATAATAGACGAGTTTAAAGAGGAAGACAATAAAGTTCCTCGTGTTAAAAGAACGATTACAGTCCCTGAAGTGTTTGACACTGCGTTCCGGAGGATTATTCGCGCTGAACTTTTGAAACGTGATTTTGATGTCCCTTTTAACGACTTAGTTGTGGCACTAGCTATGATAGCGTTCTCTCACTTGGCTTCAGAAAAAATTGTAAATAGAATATGCGACGACATAGATTTCATCGACGCTACAAATGAAGCGAAAAAAAAGATACAATAACCTCTTGAAAGATGTAACGTGAAAAATTGTTAAGGCTGGTGAAACCGATTGCCTAGTTTTCTGCTGCATGTCGGGGTCTCCCCCTACAACAAATCGCCACTTCCGTTGGCAAATCCATGTTTCGGCGGTAATAATTCCTTCATCTTCGTCCCGTGGTGCACAGGCACTGATGCTGACCGTGCTCCCAATCAGATTGAATATCGTTATTTGACCCATCCAACTGGAGTTAGAGAATTCCTTCAACTTCATCCCGAATTCGGAAATAGGGCAATTGATTTTAAAACCCAAAATAATCCAGATTTTGTAAAGTACACTTTTTCAGAGTGGCTGCGTATTCAAGGACCTGATAAAGTCGATCGTGGGGCGGCAAGAACAGCTCGTTTGTTTCCAAAAATGCAAATTGGAAGCAAAGTCTATTTTGCAGCATCTTTTATGAAAATCAAAGACATTCCTTCTATCCAAGAATTTGTCACTGCGCCGGAGAAATATAAAGAATCAATAAAGACGTGTTTTTCAAAACACAGTTATTCCCATTCCCTGAGCGGGTTCATAGGCGTTTTTGCAAACCTCACTATTGAAGAAAAAATTGGTACAGACGAATATTTGAAATTGGATAGCGACGCGAATAGAAAAAGCAGTTCAAATTGGAATACCCTGTGCAGTCGCGATGTTCTCATCAAGGGAAGTGCAAACGGTTCAAGATGTTGGGACAAGGTCGTTCCTATAGGAATTGGGAATTATCCTATAGACGAATTCAAAGCCTTGTTTTCTGAGGGAAGAATTGTTAAATGGAGTGGATGGTTTGATGAAGAGGCAGCTGGGCTGCTTGATCGCTTTCTTGGTGTTTCCTAATGTATGCAACCCAATGGAAGCAAACTGTGAAGAGTTTCATTAAAACGGCTAAGTGCCCTTTCTGCAAGAACAGTAATTACACAATCTTAAGTCAGGGAAGGTGCCCGGGCTGTGAACGCAATGTTTCCAAAATGTTTTGTTCAGTTTGCGGTAGAGATCAATTATTTTCGATCGACGATGAAAGAAGGGGCTGCTGGAAATGCGGGCACATATCTTCAATAGCGGTATACAAAGAAAACCGTCCTGAAAGAAATCAACTAATCAGCGAGGTGTCAGGCAATAAGAAAACCCAAGAGAGAGATGAACAGCGGGAAGTAATTCGAGAAAAAGAAGTGATCACGCGAGAGGTCGTTTATGTTCAATGCAAATATTGTGGAAAACTAATGCTTCAAACAGAGTTAGTTTGCCCGAACTGTGGAGCTAGGCGAAACGTGTAGGGTCTCAAAAATGCTCTTCTTTCGAATCATTTGCTTATTTACAAGAAATGAAGCAAAAGTGTAGGTTTTACGAATGCAAAGAAAGTTGTATGCCTTGAATTCTTATCAAAGCGTTGAAAAAATGCTGGAAGACGTTCGAATCTTGTTGCATTTAAGCGCAGGAGAGCTTGCGTCAGCTTTATCACTGTTAGAGAAAGTGAGCTATGGCAACTTGGTTTTTGACAGTGGAGATGTTATAGTTAGATTTGAGGGTTTTCGGCCTGCTGAGGACAGCATTCTCAAGAATGTTCGAAATCGCGTCATTGTTGAAGTTGAGGCAGTAGAAAATGAAGTTAAGCGAACGGTTCAATATGTTATTCCGAGCTCAGCCTTAAGAGTTTTGGAGATACCAAAGAAAGTGAACGTTCAAAATCTAGTTAAGAAAGAGAAAAGCGAATCTTACAATTTCGGACCTTGCTATTCCTGCGGAAAAACTCAAGTTCAAGATGGCAAGTACTGTCCAAGCTGCAAAATTAATGTATGTTACGCCTGCAGGCTTCAATTAAAGTATCTTAATAAGAAGGATCCGGATTTTTGCCCTAATTGTGGCAGAAAGCTTGTATAAGTGCTTCAAAAAGTTGGCACTTGCTTTTAATGCCTGGGCAATCCGCCAGTTGAATTCATGCAGTCACCTCTTTTCATCATTTAGACGAAAAACGCTTAAGCCCTTTTCCTTTAAACAATGTGTCGATAGTTTTTTAAGTTTGAAGCTATATCTACTGCGCTCGATATTTGGGCGTGCGCTAGCTCCAAGCTATTTTCAGTTTTCGCCCCCTTCACCCAAAAGTTGAAAGAGCGGCTTTGATTGCATGAATGCTCAACCCATGGCATCGAGCGCAAATTTTATTTCCTTGAAGGTAGTAAGCAGATACTGTTGTCTTGTTTTGTGTTGTCTTGAGTGCTAACTTGCTTTGTTGTCTTTCTCCGCAGGTGTTGGAGTCAAACTCAAGAAGGTATAGTGTAGCTTGGGTGAAGTTGAAGCTGAAACCGTTAAGAAACCGAGATTAAACCGCTCAGCGAAAGACCGCAGAAATACGTTGTTTCGCGTTTTAGACGGCGTTTTGAGTATGGCTCACAAAAAAATTCATGTTGCTGGAAACAGCGACAAAGCGAAGCAAGGGTGGGCGAGGGTTCTGGTTTCAGCCGTTTCAACTTACGGCAGTTTGCTAAAGGACGAGGAGTTGGAGCTCAGGGTGATAGCCTTGGAGGAGAAGCTAAAGAATAGTGTACTAATTCCGAAACCGCAAGGTGACGGCGAAAAACTGAAGACTGAACGGGCTGGGAGGGGTTTCTGATGAATGTGTTAAGTCGTAAACTTCACGAGTTAGAGGATAACATTTTAGACTTTCCCCCAGAGGACGACGATATAATGCTCCACGTAGGCGACTTGGACGAACAGCTCCTGCATGACCGCGCAGAGAAAATAAGAGCAACTATGAAGGACGACGCACAAGCTATAATCGACAGCGGGACAAGCGCTGAACAGCAAAATGAAGCGGCCAAACAGCTTCTAAGCAGGTTGACCGACGAGGAAAATGCTATTCTTGAACAATCAAACGAATTTATGAGCTACCGCCTGGAACGGTTAGTCTATAAGTGGTTTGCGGCTGCTTACCCAAGGGGCGAAGATGCGCGTGTTATGCTTAGGGTTTTATGGTTCTTCCGCGAAATGCAGAAACTTAACCATGCTTGTCTGATAGAAGATTTTGAATGGAACAATAACAGAAACGAGGATGACCCCGCGTTTGATGATTATGCTTGGTGGGATGCGGTAGAAGCCAAAATAAGAGCAATTTATCCCGAGGGTGTGTTCACTGAGAAGAGTTTTGAGGAGTTTGAACGGCTCCATGACGAGTTTATTGCGCGAAAAATCAGGGAATATTTTGAAGAGCACCCAGAGGAGCGGACGGCGTTGATTAACAGTTCAAACAAGGAAATGGGGGAAGCAAAGAAGAGTGAGTGAGTTTAAAAAAGAAATATCGATTCCGATGTCGGAACGCGTGAAAATCAGCGACCTCAAGTTTGACCAAGACAATCCCAACAGAATGAGCCTTGCGCAACTCGACCGATTGAAAGCTTCAATCAGAAGATGGGGAGACATTGTTCCCGTCGTCACCAACAGTGAGCTTCTAGTGGCAGATGGACAGCAGCGCATTAGCGCTATGAAAGAGCTTGGCATGACCGAGTGCAGCGTCATCCGCTTGCCCGTTAAAGACGTCGACCGCCGATTGTTGAGGCAGGTGCTTAACAAGTTAAGAGGTAAACACAACAGAGAGCTGGACAGTGCCGAATACTTGCGCATAGTTGAGCAAGGCGAAAAGGAAGATTTGAAGGCGCTCCTCGAATCCGTAGGCGAGAAGCTCCCCATAGAGGTAGATGATCGTGACATCTCTTTTTCAATTCCTGGAACCTACGAGATAATCGTCGAGTGCAAAGACGAAGCCGATCAGAAAGTCAAGTATGAGAAGCTAAGATTGGAGGGATATAGGCTACGGATTTTGACGTTGTAAAACATTGGGAAGAATCCGACAGCTTCCGAGCTCAAAGCGTTGTGGGCAGTTACACTCTAAATGATGTAAAGTTGGAGAAACGGTTTAAGGGTTCTCTGCCACTTGAGGATTCCGACTGGCAAATCGGCGTCATAGTTGGTCGAAGCGGTTCGGGCAAGACAAGCATTGCAATGCAGCTATTCCCTGATGCCTACATAAAAGGATTTGATTACAAAAACAAATGTGTTCTCGATGACTTTCCCACCGAGCTTGACACTTCAGCAATCACGCGGATGCTTTGCAGTGTCGGCTTTGCTTCTCCGCCTGACTGGCTCAAAGCGTATGATTGCCTCAGTCAAGGAGAAAAAATGCGGGTTGACATAGCAAGAGCATTATGCCTAGACAAACCTTTGATTGTCTTTGATGAGTTCACCAGCGTGGTTGATAGGGAAATTGCGAAAGTAAGCGCTTTTGCAATTAGCAAGGCTGTTCGCAGAAGTAAAAAACGGTTTATCGCTGTTACTTGCCATTATGATGTCGTTGATTGGTTGGATCCTGACTGGGTTTTCTGTACTGATACGCTGGAGTTTAGCCGAAAAAAAGAAGTCGGCCGCCCGTTGAACTCCAAGTTTATCGGTGCGGCGCTTCCTTATGGCAGATGTTTCGGAACTATCACTATCTAAACAGCGCCCTACCATCAACCGCAAGATGCTACACGGCAACTTATCAGGATAAACCGATAGCTTTCATAGCAGTTGCCAGCATTCGCATGAGGGCAAAGTATTATCGTGTTTCAAGGCTAGTTGTTCTTCCAGATTATCAAGGCATAGGAGTTGGGAAGCATTTGTTGAACTTCATTGCTGAACTCTATACTTCCCAAACAAAAATGCCCTTCTACATACTAACAAGCAACCCACAAATCATCAGGGGAGGTTTAAAGAATTGGAAAATAGCTCGCTATGGGCATGCAAGCAAAGGAAAGGGGAACTCAAAAATAAACAATGGATTAAGAGGAACCCTCAGCCGAAACCGCATAACTGTTTCACTACAATACTTATCGACATGCTCGGAGAGGTCTCAGCATGCTATTTTAGTTCCAAAACATTGCCCTCTTCATTGATGAAATAAAATTTGGTTGATTTTACAAGTTTGCCATATCGCTTAAGCCACTCTTCAGGTACTCTTCTATCGTTTCCAAATACTAGAAATTTTATGGCTGCTTGAGTGTTCTCTAACATCCAAACGTGTTCTGCAATATTTGAAAACTTTGCAGGTGGCAATCGCTCCCCGTTTACCATACTTAGGTACTTTGCATCTCCGACTATTTGGCAGTCATCGGAAACGAGATCAAACAGTTTTGCCCATCCTTCCATCTTTTTTGGTTTGAGGGGTTTCCCAAAATAACTGGACATTGTCTGGGTAGCAATTCGTTCAAAACGTTTCCCTGGAGATGATGCTTGAAGCGTCTCTTTTGGTTGCTTTTCAGAGGTTGGTGCAAGTTCTTGTTTTTCAAAGGTGGCTTGCTTAAGATTGAGGTTGATTGAGGTACTTTGCCAACCACTTGATAGCCAGCCATTTTCAGCTTGCACATGTGTTTGGTCGTTTGACCACCAAGCTCTGTAGAGAGTGGCGGAACTGGGGAGAGGGAAGCCTATGATTTCTTCAATCTCTTTGAAACTCAAAGTTAAATTGTCTTTTTGAGATGACGCGAGAAATTGGTTCAATGAGTTATACTTTGACAAGTTTGGCCTCCAGTGGTTGGTTAGTAATAGTTTACGGTTATTTAACACTTCCTTTCTTTAGTACAAAAGGTGCGAGAGTGAAATGTATGATTGACTCTAACAGTGAGAGTTGTGATAGCAAAACCATAAGGCATAGGGTCTTTGCGCTATTGGCAGAAAACAATCGTCTTTCTCCAAAGAGGGTATGCGCAGAATTGCGTTTGCCCTATGTTCATTATGGTCGCTATATCAACAATTTGAAGAGTCATTGGAACTCTCACTATCAATTTGAGCAGGGTTCAGGTTGTTCAAGTGTTCATGCTTGGGATGGTTGTTGTTATGTTCCCCTGGGGGTTGATCGTAATTTGGCTTTAGAAGTCGGTTGGAAGCAGACGAAGGCAAAAAATCGTTGGTTGTTATGGAAAGATAAGAGTATTGGGCGGATGATGTGGTTTGAAACTGGCAGGGTTAATTTGTATGTAAAAAGTCCAGTTAATTTGGGAAAGGCGAAACAGCTTGTGTGCAATGGTTTTAGTTTTACAGGCCTAATTTTTGATAACAAGGTTATGTTTGAGGTTCTGGAAACTATACGTCACTCCGGGTCTCACTATGTCTTTGAAATCGGTTATCCTCTTCCCAAAAAAACAATCAATTATTTTGAAAAAAGCCACGGCTTAACAATAAAAATCGGAGACAAAAGCCATCCTACAGCAGTTGAAGTGGAATCCCATGTTCCCGACTGGGCTGAACGTATGGACTTGTTCTTGGAAAAGCTTGACAGTTTCTTCAGTGCTGATGCTTATGTAAAAGATAATTCAAAAAAACCCGATTATGCAGTCTAACTTGGTTTAGTAAGTACTTTTAATTGTTAGCCAGAAATATTTTTAACGACTAGATGAATAGAAGAAGAAATCTTCTAAATCTTTTATTTAGCAAAAATGTTGAAATATTGACATCAATCGGTTAAGTTTTTGGCATAAAGCTAGTGAATTTATACATTAAGCTTTACAACAAACCTTAAAGCTAGATTTGTGGATAATGTGTAGTATGCTTAAGCAGCCTACGAGTGAGTTAGTGGATAAACTGCATCCTAATACTGTTCATAGGATATACTTCAAAGATTCACGAAGCATGAAAGAAGTCAATGATGAAGAAGTTCATCTTATAGTAACGTCTCCACCTTATTGGAATATCAAAGACTATGGAAACCAGAATCAGATAGGCTACCGAGATGAATTAGTTGAATATTTCGAAAAATTAGGTGAAGTATGGTCTGAATGCATAAGAGTACTCAAACCTGGCTGTAGGCTTTGTATAAATATTGGTGACCAATACGTTAGGGCGGTAGGTAAAACTCCTTATCAAATAATTCCATTGCACGCCTACTTGGTAAATAGTATAATGGAAAATCATGCGGAACAAATTGTTTATCTGGGGAGCATTATCTGGAATAAGATTTCTAATACCAAGACAAGTGGGGGGGCAAGTGTAATGGGGTCTTATGGTTACCCTCGAAATGGTTACGTGAGCTATAACTACGAATATATTGCTATTTTTAAGAAGAAGGGGCAATCTCCAAAAACCCAACCAGAGATTAAAGAGAAAGCTCAACGGATTGACCTGCAAGAATGGAGAGACCTTTTTACAGGAATTTGGAATTTCAGAGGCGCAAGACAGGTTGGAGGAATAGCCATTTTTCCAGATATTCTGCCAAGTCGATTGATGAGAATGTTTACCTACGAAGGCGATACTGTTCTTGATCCTTTTTTAGGAAGTGGCACTACAACTCGCGTTGCCTATGAGCTTGGAAGAAATAGCATCGGTTATGAAATTGGGTTTAAATCAGACAAAATAGAGGATACTCGGGAAGCTATTAAGAATAAAATTCACTTTAACGAGACGAATGATTCTGAGCGGAATAGAGTTTTTCCAACTTTGACTTAGGAAGTAAGAATGATTCCCCGCATACAGAGCATTCAATAACAAGATAATGCGGATTAGCAGATTCTCCTCTATTTACCATGTTAGATCCGCAGGTATAACAAAGATAATTGGTTGATTTGTCAGATGATGTCCTCTTCATCTTCCTCTTCTTCAACCTCTTCTGGTTCCTTAAAGGCCTGCTTATAGTATGTTTCAAAGTATCTGATGGCATAGGCTTTTCTATTTGTAATGCCGATCAATCGTCGATTTAGATCTTTTACGTAATCGTTTAGTTCTTTCTGGTTTTCTATAATAAAATAGCCACGGTTTGCTGTTGCTCCAATGGGCAGTTGTTTTTGTTTCATTAGTTTTCTTATTAACATTCTTGTGTTTACGAACGTGTCATTATCACGTATGCCGACTTGTTTTGCAATTTTGCGAGCGTAAATCGCTTTTTTTTCTCCAGTATGCTTTAATAAAATAGCTTCAATTTTTTTTAGTTGCTCTTCCTCTTGAGTCATACTCGCACCTTTTATGTTAATACTTAGAGACATTTACTGCTTTTATGATTTTAGCGCGCGCATCCTTAATGAGGCTCACCAAAGTTCCGACGTCAAAACTTCTTTCGTACTTGAAATCTTTTCCAAACATTCGGAAACTATGTGTTCCTTGGCCATCTTCATTGAGCATCACACTTAAGGTTTGGGGCTTGATACTGGCAAGTATTTTAGGGTTAAGAGATTTGCTCATAGAATATTCCAAGTTGGACCACACCAGCACCTCGTCTGAACGCGATCTAACGGCAGAGACGCTTGCAGTGACGAGTCTTGATTGCACTAGAGTTTGTTCACAGTAAATGTTACAGCGTAGATGGGCTTCACCTTCTTTTTTTGGAGTTCGAATTGGGAAAAACAATCGCTCTCTTAACAAATGAGCAGATGACGGCTGGAAAGAAGGGGTTTCAACTTGACGGATAACTCTAACTGTCCAGTCAGGCATTATTTGAATCTCGCCAACATCTCGACCGGGAGTTATCTTTATTTCATCTTTGAAGGCGAAGATCGCTACACTGAGCTTTGCTTCCTTTGGCAATAAGTCCATTTGCAGCGGTACTGGTGTTACATCAATGCTTCCTTGTCTCAGTTCTCCAATGTCAAATGTGAAAAAGTAATCTGTGTCGGGGCTGAGGGGAAGATATTTGTCGATGTCGTTTTCAGGTTGAGTCAAGGTTGCAAAACTGGTGTTTATTATGCGTTCCTCAGGCTGAGGGATTTTTTTCTCTTCATCAATTCTTGTTGCGGGTGGAGTTTCTATTGGAAGACGATCAGTTGATGGAACGATGTCCTCCCACTGTTTCACCAGGTCAATTTTGCGGAAAAGTACTTGACTGCTTTTTCCTCTTAGGGTTTTGCTTGGCTCTTTGCCTTTTGAACTCTGTTCACGAATCTTGGCAGATTGCTGTAGAAGAGGCAGAGCTTCATCATTTCTACCTAAAGCAGCCAACGCTGACCCTAGGCTGTGCTTGCTTATGGCTACTTTTAAGTGATCTGGCCCCAGTGAGGATTCGCGGATGTTAACCGCTCGTTGAAGATATGGCAGTGCTTCTTCATTTTTGCCCATTGCCCTGTAGAGTGTTCCCAGGTTTTGTAGACCTGTGGCTACCTTTGGATGATCAGGTCCAAGAGCGTTCAAGCGAAGGTCAATCGACTTTTTCATAAGTGGCATGGCCTCGCTGAACTTTCCTTGTGCGTAATATCTTCCCGCTAAGTTGTTTAGGTTTACAGCCTCATTCACCAAATCCTTAGTTGATTTACACGGTGGCACTTCAGTTGGTTTTTCTCTTGTCTTGTCTTCTCGGGGTTTCTCGCTGCTTGTTTCAGCCCAGTCTTTGGCTATTACGTTGGCTTGCTCTAGTACAGTGTCAGTGGCTTTCTTTTGTTTGTCTGGTGGATACCCGTGTTTTCTTAGGATGCGTTTAACCATTACTCGGAGCTTCTTTTGGATGTTTTCGCGTAGATTCCAGTCTATTGCGACGTTGTTGCGGACGGTTTGTGTTAGCTCTCTTGCGATTCCTCGTAGTGTTTCGTCACCTAGGATTTTGACGGCGCTGTCGTTGACTTCTAAGGCATCGTAGAAGGCGAGTTCGTCTTCAGTTAAGTTTAATTTTTCGCCTCTCTGGCTTGCTTCACGAATTTGTTTTGAGAGTATTATTAGTTCGTCAATGACTTAGGCGGTTTCTATGCTTCTGTTTTGGTACCTTGCAAGTGTTTCTTCAAGCATTTCTGAGAAGTGTCGGCTTTGGATCAGGTTCTTTCTTTGATGTGTTCTTATCTCATCATTTAGGAGTTTCTTGAGTAATTCTAGCGCAAGATTTTTGTGGGTTAATCCTTTGATTTCGGCTAGGAACTCGGGTGATAGTATGCTGATGTCGGGTTTTTGGAGTCCTGCGAATTTGAAGAGGTCTATGACTTCTCCTGCAGTTATTGCTTTGGAGACGATTTGTTTGACTGCTGTGTCAAGTTCTTCTTGTGGTTTTCCAGTTGTTGTTTCTGCCTTTGCTAAGGCTGACCTTACGGCTTGGAAGAAGGCGAGGTCATCGCGAATCTTTAGGGCTTCGGGATGTGGTACCGAAAGCGCGAATGCTTGTGAGAGTTCTGTAACGTATTTCAGGCATCGTTCTTTTCCGTCTTTTTGATTTAGAATGTAGTCAGCTGCGGCTCCAAGAATTTGCAGTTTTTCTCTTGGTGAAGCCGTTACAATCGGTTTGTAGTTGAAACCATGGAATAAGTTTGACGCTATTTCGTATTTTTCAAGCATCAGAGCGACAGCTTGGTCTTGAGCGCGCATAAGTGTTCATTAATTGTTTTTGAGCCTTTTTCTTTTAATGAAACCCTTTAGCAGCTTGGTTAGATTTTTAGGGGTGAGGGTGTTAAGGGATAGCTGAAAGAAGCTCGTAAGGAGG
>Ga0187848_10000762_pt1 | contig 28621 bp, 24 predicted proteins | sample June2016WEW_4_40_FD_132424 | JGI IMG/M metagenome (GOLD analysis project Ga0187848, IMG submission 132424) | Peatland microbial communities from SPRUCE experiment site at the Marcell Experimental Forest, Minnesota, USA - June2016WEW_4_40 | ecosystem: Environmental > Terrestrial > Soil >... | reverse complement strand
TCGACCGCAGTGAGCGTCATGCCGTATTTGCTCAAGAACGGCCTCACGCCCCACATGTCGCCCAGCAGGTTGGAGCTGTGCGAGGCCGTGCTCAAGAACCCGAGAGGCCCCGAGCCGCTCGGGCTTGTCGACGGCGCGGCCGCCGCGCCGGCAGCGTTGACGGGCTGCTCCGCGAATTCCGGTTGTACGGTCGGCGCCGCGACGGCGCTGCTGGACGTCGCCGCCGCCGCACTGACCGTCGGTGGGCTCGAGTCAGCCAGCGCGTACGACGTCAATAGCATCGCGCCGAGGGACGCTCCGCAGATGACTCGCGGCCATAAGCGCCCCAAAGCAATGTCGGAAAACGCCCGAGACCGAAAAGACATGACTCTGCTCCCGCCGGAACCCCGACGCGCCGAGCGGTCCGTCGTCGGAAGGCGCTGGCTCCGGGAGGTGTTGGCGACATCTAGATACGAAGGAACTCGACAGACCATGTCGCACCCCAATGACAAGAAAGTGACTCGCGCGGCCTCGCCGCGGTGGGCCGGCGAGCGCGAGTAAACCGCATCGAGAAGCGCAATCGCTCCGCCCTACGATGAGGCGCACGATCGTCGACGGCGCGAATTCGAGAGGCTGTTCGGCGCGCGCAAGAGCCGCCGAGCCGGCGCCGGAAAAGAGACGCCGGCTTGGATCGCAAGCCGGCGTCGAGAAGCGGTTTTCAAGCCGCCCTAATCACTCAGTGATTCCAGTCGCCGTGATCGAAGTCGAACAGGTCGAACAAATCGCCGATGGCCGGCGAATTGACCGGGACATAGGGGTTCCCGGCGACAATCGGGTTCGGCAAATTGTCGCGGCTGCGCGCCGTGATCGGGGTGAGGCGCCAATTACGCTCGATGAATTTCAAGGTCGAGACGTGATCGGAGTAGGTGTGCGAGATATGGCCGCCTTTGCTGAAGGGAGACACCACGATCAAGGGAATGCGGGTGCCGTCGCCGAAAAAGTCGAGCGGCTGAACATACCCAGAGTCCCAATAACCGCCACCTTCGTCAAACGTGATGAAGATTGCGGTGTTGCCCGCCAGGGCCGGATTGGCCTGCACGCCCTCGACAATCTTCTTCACAAAGCCTTCGAAGAGGATCAGCTTCGAGGAGGCCGGATGCCCGTCAACCAAGCCGCTGGGCTTGACGTACGAGACCGCCGGAAGGCTTCCAGAGGAAATCCCCGAATAGAGATCCGCGGTGTCCTTCAGGTGGGCGGCGCGCTGCGCGGGGTTCGTCATGATATCCGTCGAGTACTGCGCCCAGTTGCAGATGTTGCAATACTCGTCGGTGGGGCTCAGATCGTATTTATCATTCAGATATTCATCCCATTGATCGCCGAAATACGCCCACGAGACGGATTGCGCGTTCAACCGATCGCCGATGTTCGTCACGGCGGAAGGCGGGATCGTGTAGACATAGTTGTTCGGGTTCTGATCGGTATAGGCGTTGCTGCCATCCCCGAAATAGCCGGGATTGTAGTTGTTGACGAGATAGAAGTGACCGCTGTCGCAGTTCGGCTTCACCTTGTTCGGCAGCGCGTTGAGATAGTTCACTTCCGGCGCCACGCCGGGCTGCGTCGTATCCTGACAATTGACGTAGGAGCCGCCGCCGTAGTTCGCCGAGGGGCTCACCGCCGTGGGAGATCCAGACCCGCCGCCGTAACCGTCCTGGGTGTAGTAGTTGTTGGTGCCCGGCTGCGGATTGGGGTTCTCGATTTCGCTAAGAGCGTTGCTGTCGCCAGCCGGCGGCGTTCCGGGCGCCGCCGGATTGACCGTGACGTTCGGCGGCGTTGTGGCCGTCCCATTGCCGTTGGAGAACCAGATCGCGTCCCCAGTGCCCAGCATGATGTGATTGGCGCCCGTGCCGCCCTTCACCGCCTGATGATAATTATCGCTCATCGAATAGGCGTCGGCGAGCGATTTCAGATAGGGCGCATCGCCATTCTGAACATTGTAGAAGCCCATCGAGGTGGAGCCCTCTCCGGTCGACTCGTTGGTGAAGTTAGCGGGCTGCGCCTTGCCGTTGGAACCGGCGCCGATCGTGACTTCGACCCAGGGGTACAGATCCGACGAGCAACCCCAACCATTCTGCGTCGTCGCCGCGGCGGCGTCGCAATCGAGCTGCTGCTGCATTTGATTGAAGCGATGCACCGGGCTCGCGGCATAGGCGTCGTAGGGATAGTTCGCATTCGTGAGCTGATAGGGGCCGGGGGGAAGATGGCTCGCATCCTGGCCATCATAGCTGACGCGCGTGTCCGGGGTCCCGCTCTTCTGTCCGGTCCCGCCGGTCAAGAGGTACTGGTAGTAGTTGCTGTCCAGGCCGTTTTCGACGGTCTTGGCGACCGCGATATTGGCCGCCGAGACGCAAGACGTGCCGGCGGTGACGCCGAGAAATTGGCAGGCGTAAGGAGTCGACGGTCCGCCGACGAGCGCGGGCGGCAAAGTCGCATAGGGCGCTTTGGCCGGCGTCAGCTTATACGAGTCAAAGTCGTAGGCGTTAAATTGCAGAGCGTCGCCATAGTTGGGACCGGGCGAGCCGTCGTCCTTCACGATCCCCTTGGACAGAAGATTCAGAACCTTCTCGTCTTTGTTGACCGGCTTGTAGGTCGCGAACACATGGTCGAAGCTACGATTTTCACCGATGATGATGATCACATGCTTGATCGGCGACGCCGTGGCGCCGTCGTTCCCGCTTGCGAAGGCCGGCGCGATCGCATTGCCGGCCAAGATGCCGATAGCGGCGCAAGCGAGCAGCTTGCGACGTAAGCCGCCTATCCTAGAACCCGCGAAATTCATGGCATGCCCCTATTTTTCGTGGTGGTAAATTCCCCCACGCGATCACGTTACGGAACCAATCTCTCGGTATGTTGACTTTGAGATGATTTCTGCGTGACAGCGGATAACGCGGCGGGCGCGCGCTCTTTTCGTCAACTCGGTCAGAGCGATGGTCGTCGGCGCTGGAGCCTGATCGCCTCCGATTGAATCGGAGGGACTCGCTTTTGCGGCGAAATCTGATTCAAAATTCATGCTGGACGGAGGCCAGCATGGATGGCGAAGCCCTACGCTCTTGATCTTCATGAGCGCGTCGTGGCTCAGGCGATGGCGGGCGCGACGGTCCGGTCGGCGGCGAAGACCTTTGGCGTGAGCGAATCGAGTGTCGTGAAGTGGTCGCAGCGCTATCGGGCCACGGCGAGCGCCGCCGCCAAGCCGATCGGCGGACGGCGTCATTTCGTCCTTGCCGGCCAAAGGGTCTGGCTCCTGGAGCGCATCGCTCTCGATCCCTCGGCGACGCCGCGCCGATTGCCGGCCGAACTCGCGGAGCGCGGGACCGAAGCGAGCGATGTCGCCGTGTGGGACTTCGCCCGCGACGAAGGCCTCGGCTTCAAAAAAACACGGCGCTGCCCAGCGAGCAAGATCGCCCTGACATCGCCCGGCGCAGAGCGCGCTGGAAGCGGCATCAGCGCAAACTCGATCCCCGCCGGCTGGCGTTCATCGCTGAAACCTGGGTCAAGACCAACATGGCTCCGATCCGAGGTTGGAGCCGATGCGGGCAAAGGCTCCCGGCCAAAACGCCGCACGGACACTGGAAAACCCCGACCTTTATCGCCGCGCTTCGCCACGACCGGACCGACGCGCCCTGCGTGTTCGACGGACCCATCGATGGCCAAAGCTTCAAGGCCTACGTCAAGCAGATTCTCGCGTCGACCTTGAACCCTGGCGACATCGTCGCGCTCGACAATCTCGGCAGCCACAATGGCAAGCTCGTCCGCAACGCCATCCGCGCGGCCGGCGCCAAACTCTTCTTCCCGCCGCCCTACAGCCCGGACCTCAACCCGATCGAACAGGTCTTCGCCAAGCTCAAACATCTCATGCGCAAGGCCGCCGCGCGAAATATCGACGACACATGGAAGCGCGTCGGATCGACCCTCAGCCGATTCCAAAACGACGAATGCGGAAAGCGCCTCGCGAACGCCGGCTATGCTTCAACCTGAGACGATCATGCTCTAATCAGCGGGGCCAAGGTTCGAATCTTTGCGCTCGATATCGACCTGCAGCATCTGGAGCTGGCGCAAGCCGCTCGCTAGCGCCCCGCGTTAACCGGCAATCGCCGCCCAATCCCCGGTTTGCGGGTTTGAATCCTGTCCTTCCGGCGTGGGCCGCGAAGGGCCAGAAGATCTGTCGTCAGCGCAAAACAATCCTTGATGTAGTGAATGTCCGCGACGTAGATCGCGACCCCCTCGTCGTCGATCAGAACCAGGTGACAATCGGCGGTCGGCTCGCCCAGGCCGATCTTGAGAAGTTCGGCGGTTTCGGGGTCGGCGACGCCGATCGTCAGCGTCTGTTTCGCGTGCGCGATGACGACGTCGTCCATTTCAGCAATTTCCGGCAACGCCGCCGTACGGGTGAAGCGCTTGCCGGCCCGAGTGTAAATCCGGCTGTCGAGATGAAGATTAACCACCGAAAACGGCTCGCCGCCATTGTATTGGACGCTTCTGAGGAACGCGTAAGACGGCGCTGGATCGCCCTCGCCCTCGCCCAACGCCGGCGGCGACGCGTGCTCTTCGATTTGCACGTGCCTCAACACGTTATGCTTGAGCGAGGCTACGAGCGAATCGAAGTCAGTGGCGAGGTTCAGCCAACGATGGTTCTTCGTCCTGCCGGAAACGAAAGTGCCTCGCCCCTGCTGGGCGTCCAAGAGCCCCTCGTTGCGCAAAAGTTCAATCGCTTGGCGTATCGTGACTCGCGCCAGGGAGAATTCCTTCTCGAGTTCCTCGAGCGTGGAAATCTTATCGCCCTCGGCCCACTGGCCCGAGTTGATCCGCTGGCGCATCACGGACGCCACTTGAACATAGAGCGGCACGCGGCTGCGGTCGAAAATGGTCGAAAATTTTCCCATCAATCCGGCGTCAGGTTACAGGGTGCGTCGAGTGCGCTTATGCATCATTTCTAGGCAAGTCACGATACAAAATTTGGCTTGACTTCACGACTTTTGACAAAGCCTGGACGGTTCCCGGCGCTGCCGCGCCGCTCCGTCCGGCGTTAGCCGGTCATTACGGCTCCGCTCCTTTGCGACCGAGCAACGCCGAAACGAATCTTTTCACGCGATCGATCAGAACCGAGAAAACGAGCAAGCCCGCGTTGAATTCGCCGACCGCGGGCGGCGGAGCGGACATCTCGCCGTGTGCGGAATGCGACAGTCGCGCTCCCAGATTCGCTGCGAACGCCGCGATGAGCCGGCTCGCCACATCTTGAACGAGGCCGCCGCGGCCGAATTGGGCGAGCATGCCGGTCAGCGTGTAGCCGATGACGAGATCGACGTTCGTCGTCCCCGGCGAAGCGCCGGGCAGCACCGAATAGCGGACGGACCCCATCGTCGTGGAATGGCTGCGCGCATCCTGGCCCGAGCCGAGGATTTCGCCGGTGCGCGTGGCCTCGTCCCGAGCGACCTCGGCGACGCCGCGGAAGTCCGCGGAGATCGGCCCGACCTTTACGCGAATGCCGCCCTCGACGCGGCCGTTCTTCGGCTCGCCGTCAAGCGTGACGCCGGGCAAGCAGCTCGCGACCTCCGCGACCCGGCCAAAATAATTCCAGACCTCATCGGGCGGATGGGCGACCTGGAAGTTGTGGCGCAGCGACGTCTGCGGCTTCCAATCGCCGCGAAACGATTTCGGCGCTGAAGGCGCGGGTCCGGCGAACTCTCGCTTCGGACGGTCGTCCGAGGCGACCGCTGTCTCTTTCGTCGCTTCGGCGTTTCCCGATCCCGCCGGGCCGAGGCGTTTTCGGCCGCCGTCAGCGACGGCGGCGATCCCGCGCGCGCGACGATCCGCGACGATGCTCTGAACGGCCCGGACGATGCCGACGTAGCCGGTGCAGCGACAGAGATTGCCGCTCATGGCGACGCGGATTCCGCGCTCGTCAGGCGCCTCGAGACGCAGAACAAGGTCGCGCGCGGAGACCATCATGCCGGGCGTGCAATAGCCGCACTGCAGCGCATGCTCGCGTTTGAACGCCTCCCGCAGTTCGGTCGCTATCTCGTCGTGGTCGAGCCCCTCGATCGTGGTGATTTCGGCGCCCTCGCATGACGCGGCGAGGGTGATGCAGGATCGCGCGGGCACGCCGTCCACCAACAGCGTGCAGGCGCCGCAGACGCCATGCTCGCAGCCGATATGGGTGCCCGTGAGGTTGTGCGCCTCGCGCAGAAAATCTGCGAGATGGGTGCGCGGTTCGACGTCGGCGCTCAGTTTGCGGCCGTTGACGGTCATCGTGACGACGGTCATGACGCCCATGCTCCTTCCAGAGCCCGCCGCAGCGCGACGACATGGGTGCGCCGATCGATCGCGTCGGCGAGACCGGCGCGGGCGAGCAGCGCGTCGACTGCGGCGGCGTCGAACCTCTCCGGCCTCGCGTCGCCGATGAGAGCCTTCGCCTCGGCGACGACGACCGGCTTGGCGTCGATTGCGCCGACGACCGCGCGGACGACGTCGCGTTCAGGATCGATCAAGAAGGCTCCGATTGCATGCGCCAACTCGCCGGGCTTGCGGCAGGCCTTGTAATAGCCCCAGCGCGCGCGGGGGCCGAGTTTGGGAACGAGAACAGAAGTGAGAAGCTCGCCGGGACGGATGTCGGATTCGAGCGCGCCGAGCACATAATCCTCGACAGCGAGGACGCGGACGCCTGAAGCGCCGCGAAGCGCCACCTTCGCGCCGAGGGCCGAGAGGATCGCGACCCAATCGGCCGCCGGGTCGGCGTGCGTCAAGCTCCCGCCGATCGTGCCGCGATTGCGCACGGCGCGGTAGGCGATGCCGCCCGCGACCGTGGAAAGAGCGCCGCGCGTCACATCGGGAACCCGGCAGTCCTCGATGTCGCTATGGGTGACGCAGGCGCCGATCACGATCTCATTTGCGCGATCCTCGACGCGGCGCAATTCCTCGATGCCGGTGATGTCGACCAGCAGCCCTGGTCGGACGAGCCGCATATTGAGCATCGGCCCGAGCGATTGGCCGCCCGCCAGCGTCTTGGCGGAGCGCGACGCGTCGGCGAGCAGCGCCAACGCCGCTTCGACGGTCGACGGGCGCGCGTAATCGAAGTCGACCGGCTTCATGGGTGCGCTCCGGCGGCGCTCGACCGTTTGGCGGCTTCGATCGCTTCGAGCACGCGACGCGGCGTCATCGGCGCATGCAGAACCTCGGCGCCGAGCGGGCGAAGCGCGTCATTGATCGCGTTGCCGATCGCCGCCGGCGGCGCGATGGCGCCCCCTTCGCCCAGTCCCTTCACGCCGAACTCGGTGTAGGGCGACAGTGTCTCCATATGCGCAAGGCGGGGCGCCGGCGTCTCCGTCGCTCCGGGCAGGATATAGTCGGCGAAAGTCGATGCGAGCGGCTGGCCGGACGCGTCAAACCGCATCTCCTCATAGAGCGCGGTTCCGATGCCCTGCGCGAGACCACCATAGATTTGCCCATCCGCCACCATGGGATTGATCAGCTTCCCGGCGTCTTCGACGATCACATAGTCGAGGATTTCGACGCCGCCCATCTCGGGATCGACGGCGACCGTGGCGATATGGGCGGCGTAGCTGAACGTCCCGGAGTCGCGTACCGGCTTGTAGCCGATCGTCGCCTCGAGGCCACGCGGATCGACCGAGGGCGGAAGATCTTGCGGGCGCCGATACCAAGTGCGCGCGATCTCTTGCAGACTGACGCTGCCGGTCGCGGTTCTCACCGCGCCGTCGACGAACTTCACCGCGCTCGGATCGGCTTGCAGCAGACGCGCGCCGATCGTCTCCGCGCGGCGCGCGATTTCCTTACACGCCGTCGCGACAGCGCCGCCGGCCATCACCGCCGAGCGAGACCCCCAGGTGCCGGTGGAATAGGGCGTATATTCCGTGTCGCCGTGCACGACCTTGATCCTGGCGACGTCGACGCCGAGGATTTCGTGAGCGACCTGCGCAAGGGTCGTCTCCATGCTTTGGCCGTGCGAGTGGACGCCGACGCGCAGCTCCAGCCCGCCGTCCGGCGTCATGCGCGCCGTCGCCTGTTCAAAGCCCGGAACCATCGGGATGCCCCAACCGGCGTAGACAGACGTGCCGTGCGCGCCCTGTTCGCAATAAATCCCGATACCCACGCCGATCAGACGTCCGTCGGGCTCGGGCCGTTTTTGCCGCTCGCGAATCCCTTCGAGCTCGACGAGCGCGAGCGCGCGGCGCAAAGCCTCGGGATAGTCGCCGCTGTCGAAATGCTTACGCGTGATGTTGTCGAACGGCATCTGCTCGGGTCGCACGAGGTTCTTCATCCGCACCTCGTGCGGCTCCAACCCGGCTTCGCGCGCGACCGCGTCGAGCATTAATTCAAGCGCGAAGCAGACGCCGGTGCGCGCGACGCCGCGATAGGGCAGAATCGGGCATTTGTTGGTCGCGACCGACCACGTCCGACAGCGATACGAGGGAAAGTCGTAAGGGCCCGGCAGGATGCTCGCGACCTGCGCCGCTTCGAGGCAGGCCGAAAACGGATAGGAGGAATAGGCGCCGGAATCCACTGTCGCCTCGCAGTCGACGCCGCGTAGCTTGCCATCCCGGTCGGCATAAACGGTGATGCGGTAGTGGTGTTCGCGGCAATTCGCGCCCGCCGTCAAATGCTCGCGCCGATCTTCGATCCATCGAACGGGATGGCCGCAGCGCATCGCGAGCCAACCCAAGCAGATGTCCTCGGGCAGCAGGATGCCCTTGTAACCGAAACCGCCGCCGACGTCGGGCGAAACGATCCGCACTTGCGCTTCATTGAGGCCAAGGCACTCGGCGAGGCCGGAGCGCACGATGTGCGGCATCTGGCTGCCGGTGTAGAGCACCAGCTGCTCTTTGCGGCTGTCCCACGTCGCGACGGTTCCGCGGCCTTCCATCGGCGCCATACTTTGACGCGCGGTCGAGATTTCCTTCGATATGCGGATCGGCGCGTCGAACGCGGCCTCGATATTGACGTCGACGAAAGTCTCGAGAAAGACGTTGTCGCCCCAATGCTCGTGAAGCAGCGTCGAGTCGGGGCGGCGCGCCGCCAGCATGTCGTGAACGGCGGGCAGCTCGTCGAGATCGACCGCGACGCTCTCGGCCACATCCTCCGCCTCGGCGCGCGTGCGCCCGAGACACATCGCGATGAGTTCGCCGACCTGGCGAACCTTGTCGCGGGCAAGCGCAGGCTGCTCGGAAACCTTGAAGCCGGGGAGACCTGAGACTGCGACGATCGGCTTTACGCCGTCGAGATCCGCGGCGGTGAACACCTTGTCGCGGTTCGCTTCGGGGATATGGACGGCCCCGATCCTGGCGTGCGCGAGCGGCGAGCGGAGGAAGGCGACATCCTTCATCCCGGGAAGCCGCACGTCGCCGACGTATTGACCGCGTCCGCGCAGGAAGCGGTCGTCCTCCTTGCGTTCTAGCGAGGCGCCGACGCCTTGGCCGCTCGCGGCCGCCCTCACCTCAACGCACCGGGTCCGCGTTGCACCAATCGTAGATGCTGAGCGCCATCACCTTGATCGCGGTGATGTAATCGTCGATCGCGACATATTCGTCGTCGGCGTGCATCACCGCCGTCGACCCCGGCCCGAAGATCACCGTCGGCGTCTTGCCGTAGCTGTTGAGGAAACGCGTGTCGGCGGCGCCCTGGCGACCGCTGATCACGGGTTGCTTGCCCGTGATTTCGGTATAAGCGCGCGACACCGTCTCGACGATCGGATGGTTGCGCGGAATTTCCGAGGCCTCGGCGTCGTAGCCCACGAAGCGAACCTTCGGCGGATGGTCCTTCATCCAGGGATCTTGGGCGGCGGCGCGCGCCACCTGCTCGACGAGGCTGCGCTTGACGCCTTCGTGGTCCTCGCCGGGCACCGTTCCAATGCTGCCCTTCAGCAGGCAATTGGCGGGAAAGGCGCTGGGATAATTGCCGGCCTGGAAGCTCCCGACGATGCAGGGCAATGAGTCGATTGCGCTGGGATAGAGCGGATGCGTGACAGTCGCGACGCGTTTGGCCTCGAGATCGGCGACCGCCTTGGCGATCTTGTTGCCCAGATCGATGCCGCTGATGCCCTCATAGCGCTGCTGGATGCCGGCCGGCTTGCCGTGAATCTCGATTTCGAACCAGATGCGCCCGATGCACGCAGGCTGCACCGCGAGGTCGCTCGTCTCGCCGGAAATGCCGGCGTCGGCCTTGTAGCCGCGAATGACCGTGTCGAGTGTGCCGTGGCCGCTCACCTCCTCGTCGACGACGACGTTGATCATCACGTCGCCCTTCAGCGTCAGGCCTAATTCCTTGAGATATTGCACGGCCAGAATATGGCTTGCGACGCCGCTTTTCATGTCGCAGGAGCCCCGGCCGTAAACGCGGCCGTTCTTGATGCGCGCCGACCACGGATCGTCGCTCCACCCCTCGCCCTTGCCGACCGGAATGACGTCGGTATGTCCATTGAGAAGCAGCGAGCGACCGCCGCCGGCGCCCTTCAACGTCGCCACGATGTTGGGGCGGCCCACATAACCGCGATCGACCGGGCGATATCCAGGATGCTTCTTGAGCGCCTCCCAGTCGGTCTCCCACATGTCGACATCAAGACCGATTGCGCCCATGTAGCCCGCGACGAACTTCTGGATCGCCGCTTCGTCGCCGGTCACGCTGGGAATGGCGATCATGTCTTGAAGGAATTTGATGGCCTGGTCTTTGCTCGCGTCGATCTTGTCGATGATTTTCTTGCGGTTGGGATCGGTCATTTCGATTGTCTCCGATAGAGGGCGGCGCGGCTCAGAGCGCCTTCAGTCGCGGAATGATCTCGCGCGCGATGGTTTCGATCTGGTCGGCCCGATATTTGTAGGGGACGAAGATGATCTTCTGCACGCCGACCGCGAGGTGCTCGCGCAATTGCGCGACGCAATCGTCGACAGTGCCCATGATCGCGCTCTCGCGCGAGCAGTCGCTATGCGCGGGAAAGTCCCATTCCTTGTTCAGCCAATCCATCATCTCGTCCTGGACGGCCTCGCGCGACGGACCTACCATGATCGGCAGTTGCGAGGCGTTCATCAACGCCTCCGGGTCCTTACCGCCCTCGTGCGCGAAATTGCGAATCTTGTCCCAAGACTTCTTGAACGCCTCGGGCCGATAGAAATACGTCAGCCAACCGTCGCCCACCGTCGCCGCGCGGTGCAGGACCTTGTCGACATAACCGCCGATCAGAATCGGCATGCGCGGCTGTTGATAGGGCTTGGGATACATGACCGCAGCGGAAATGTCGTGGTTCGTGTATTTCCCGGAGACTTTGTCCTCGGTCCACAAGCGGTTCATGATTTCGAGATTCTCGTCCATCAGCTTGCCGCGCTTGTCGAACGGGATGCCGACGGCGTCGAACTCGCGCTTATACCAGCCGGACGCCATGCCCATGATCATCCGCCCCTCGGAGAGCTGATCCATGCTGGAGAGCTGCTTGGCGAGCGTAACGGGATTGCGCAGCGGCAGCACCAGGATGCCGGTGCCGAGCTTGATCCGCCGGGTGCGGGCGGCGATGCCGGTGAGCACGGTTAGCGAGTCGATGATCGGGAAGTTGGGCTCGACGCCGAGCAGAATGTGATCCCAGACCCAAACCGAGTCGTAGCCGAGTTCCTCGACTCGGACGCCATATTCGACGAGCGCCTTCGCGTCCGGCATTTCGGGATAGGCGGTGAAGTTTCGCGCGGCGACGCCGAACGTCTTGGTGAGACTGGTCATGAGTTGCCTCCGAAGTGTCAGCGTCAGGCGGTAAAAAGGCGCTCAGGGTCGAGCATCCGCAAGGTTTCGAGTTCATGGTTCGACGGCGGCTCGGTCACGGCGATCCGCTCGTGGAATTCGAGCGCGAAGCCGGTGTTGTCCTGCACCGCCTCCCGGCTCACGCCGGGATTGAGCGCGAGCACGGTCATTCGCCGCGTCTCGTCCTCAAAGCCGAACACCGCGAGTTCCGTGATCACGCGGAACATGCCGCCCGCGATGAGGCCGCTTTCCGCGCGCGTCTTACCCCCGCGCAGGAAGCCCGGGCTGGTTATGAAATCGACATGCTCCACGAAGCGACGCTTTTCGTGCTTCATCGTGACGATCATGTTCGTGAGGCTGGAGATGTCGTTGCCGCCGCCCGTTCCGGGCAGGCGCGTCTTCGGCGCGGCGGGATCGCCGATGAACGACGAGTTCAGATTCCCGTACTGGTCGATCTGCGCGCCGCCCATGAAGCCGACGTCGACATAACCGCGCTGCAACAAGAGCAGCACTTCCGCGCTGCCGAGCACCATGTTCGCGCGTTTGGTGCAGCGTTGATCGTTGGTCGACGGCGGAAGCTTGCCGGGCTCGACGAAAGCGCCGATGACGCCGCCCTCGAAAAGGATGGTGAGCCCGGGACAACGCAACCGCTGCGCAAGGGTCGCCGCAAGCAGCGGGACGCCGATGCCGGCGAATACGACTTGCCCGTCCTTGAGTTGGCGCGCGCTCAAGACGGCGAGCATTTCCGAAGCGGTGTAGCGCAACGACTCAGTCATTGTAGATGCTCCGGCCGCGCCGACTCGCCTCGAGGACCTCTTCCATCCCGATGAGCGTTAGGAACTCGCTCCACGATTTCGGACCATAGACATAGTGTTCGAGATACTCGCGCATGCCCTTGTCCGGCTCCGCGTTCACCTGCGCGACATAGGACTCCATGTGCCCCATCATCGGCTCGTAGAGCCCGTAACACTCGTGCGGAGCCGAGCCGAAGGGAACCTCGACCACGGCGTCGACACAGAAGAAGGGAATCTTCGTCTGATCCGGGGCCCGCCGAATTTGATCGTTCGAGACGATGCGCTCGGTGGTCAGGATCACGCTGTTGGCCGCCATCGCGAGATCGATGTCCATGAACTGCAAGCCGTCGATCTGCGCGTTGCCGTAAGCGTCGCAGCGCTGCACATGGATCAGAGCGACGTCGGGATTGAGCGCCGGGACCAGCAGCAGTTTCTCTTTGGTGAACGGGCACTCGATTTCTCTTGGCTCCGGCCGCTGTTTCAAGACGTCGGAGCCGAGCATTGAGCGAATGGGCAGGAACGGCACGCCCATGGCTCCGGCGCGAAATCGCATGCCGATCGCCATATGGCTCCATTCCTGGAATCGTTTGTCGCCCTTCTCAACATGGAGCCGCATCACTTTGGAGAGGCCCCAGAGAATGCCCTGCGCAAACCAACTGGTGACGATCTCGTCCGCGACGCCGGAGCCGAAGAGCAGGTCGCCGTCGGTCGAGACGATGCAGCGCGCGCAGGTGAGATGCTTGCGGCGCTGCCGGATCAGCTCCCACAGCATCGCCATCGGCGTGCGCGACATCGTCGAGCCCCCGACGCCGACGGTCATTCCGTCCTGAACGAACGAGGCGGCCTCCTGCAGCGACATGACCTTCTCGCGCAGGCTCCTGTCGCGCTCAGCGAGGTTTTCCCTCAGCTTGGCGTAAGGCTGTACGGGGGATTCGAGCACCCATTCCTCCTTCAGCGTCGCACCGGCGATGCCGATCAATCGACTCCGGCCTCGGCGTTAAATGCGTCGATGAGGCCGTCCCACGCCGACGCCGCGGCGGCCACGTCGGACCAGAACGAGGGGTCCTTGCGGCTGTCGAAATCCTCGACCGAAACACCCTGCTGCTCGACCCAGGTGTAATATCCGAGATTGAAGATGCGCCGCCGCTCGGCGGGACCCAGTTCCAGAACGTTTTCGTTCGACGCGCGCCCCAGGCACGATGCGAACACATCGGCCGCATCCGCGGCGGTGAACCCTTCGGGAAAGAACTTCGCGCGCGCTCCCTGCGCCTCGGTTTGGTAGAGCCGGGCGCTGTCCGTCGCGATCGTCACGACGGCGTCGTCGGGACCATAGCCCTTGGTCCGCGCAAGCTTGATCGCCGCGACAATGTTGGCGAGCCCGGATATGCCGATCTCTCCGGACAGGGCGACTAGCTCCGGATCGAGATCGGCCCGCGCGGAGAGATAAGCCCGGCCCTCGGCTGAGTTGAACATCAGGTTCAACTTGTCGGTCACGCGGTCCGAGACGGCGATGACGAAATCCGTATTCAGCACATTGTGGATCAGCGGGATGTGCTTGTCGCCAATTCCCTGGATGTTATGTTCGCCGTAACCGTTCTCGAGCATGGTCGGACATTCGAGCGCCTCGACGGCGGCGATGCGCGTTCCATACGTCTTCTTCAGATAGTCCCCCGCCGCGATGGTGCCGGCCGAGCCAGTCGCCGAGACGAACGCGGTCAGCCGCAAACCCTGCCGCTTCGCCGCGACATGGTCGAAGACGCTTCCGCAGGCCGCCCCCGTGCAAACATAGTGCGCCATGTAATTCGAGAACGAGGAAAACTGGTTGAGGATGACGTTGTCCTTTGACGCAGCCAGTTCATGGCACTTGTCGTAGATCTCCTTGACGTTGCTTTCGGTGCCGACCGTGCGCACGATGTGCGAGGGGTCGTTGACCCACCGGCCCAGCCATTCGTAGCGCTCGCGACTCATGCCCTCCGGCAACACCGCGACGCCGTCGCAGCCCAGAATGCGCGAGATCGCCACGCCGCCACGGCAGTAGTTTCCGGTGGAGGGCCAGACCGCGCGGTGACGCGCCGGATCGAAGCCGCCGGTGACGAGCCGCGTAACGAGACCCGCATAAGCTGGCAGGACTTTGTGCGCGCCGATCATCGGAAAGCGAGAGCCGAGCAGGACGATGATCGGCGCCTTCACGCCGGTGAGCGCTTCCGGCAACACGATATGGTCGGGAACCGCGATCTGGCCTCGACGGTCGCGCGCGTTCCGCCATTGCACGCGCCATAGATTGTCCGCCGACGGCGCGTCGGCATCCGTCTGCAGCAGCCGCGCCATGATATGTTCGGGCATCGGCGCCCGACCCGAGAGCTGCGCGAACGTAGGCAACACGATGTTTCGCGCCCGCGCGACCTCGATTGCCGAACGACGTATCGCAGCGTCGACGATCTCGGGCGCGTCCACTAGAGCTCTGTTGGCTCCTGACTTCATTGGCTCCGCCATCTCCCGTCCCGCCGACCTCGACCGTGAAGTGAGGCTATCATACTAACATTAGGATGATCAATCGCAAACCCGCCCCGCGACCGCCGGATCTCACCGGGCCGCGTGCCGCTCAGGCCCCGCTTCGGCCAAGACTTGGTCGAGCGCGCGCGCGGCGTCGAAGGAACGCGTCCGCCGCCCCGAAGGCGCGTCGTCGTATAGGGTCGTGCGCTGACGCGGAATACGTCCGGCGCTCTGAATGATCGCTTCTAGGCGCTGCGGCGTCATCTCATGGCCGTGGCTGGCGCCGGCGGCGCGGGAGATGCTCTCGTCCATCAGCGTCCCGCCGAGATCGTTGACGCCCGCGTTCAGACACGCGCCCACGCCGTCCTCTCCGAGCTTCACCCACGAAGCTTGAATGTTGACGATATGCGGATGGAGAATCAGGCGCGCCACTGCGTGCATGAGCATGACTTCACGGAACGTAGGTCCCGGTCGCGAGCGCCCCTTGAGATAGATCGGCGATTCCATATGGACGAACGGCAGCGGCACGAATTCCGTGAAGCCGCCCGTCTCCATCTGCAAGCGTCGCACGCGCAGGAGATGGCGCGCCCAATGCTCGTAACGATCGACATGCCCGAACATGATCGTCGCTGTCGAACGCAGGCCGACGCGATGCGCCGCGCGCACGACGTCGAGCCATTGCGCCGTGTTCACCTTGTCCGGGCAGAGTGTTTGGCGGACCTCGTCGTCCAGGATTTCGGCTGCCGTTCCCGGCAAGGTGCCAAGGCCGGCCTCCTTCAACTCGGCGAGAAACGTTTCGACGGAGAGGCCGAGCGTCTTGGCCCCCTGCGACACTTCCAGCGGGGAAAAGGCGTGAATGTGGACATTGGGCGCGGCCGCCTTCGTCACGCGACAAATCTCGAGATATTTCTCGCCGGTATACGAGGGGTGGATGCCGCCCTGCATGCAGACTTCCGTCGCGCCTCGCAGCCAGGCCTCGCGAACCCTCGCAGCGACCTCCGCCATGTCGAGGTCGTAGGGCCGGCCGCGAAGATTCTCGCTGAGCTTGCCTTTCGAGAACGCGCAGAACTGGCACTTGAACGAACAGATGTTGGTGTAGTTGATGTTGCGCGTCACAACGTAGCTGACGACGTCGCCGTTAACCTCGCGCCGCAAATCGTCCGCCGCGCGGCACACCGCCGCGAACGCGTCCCCCCGCGCGCGGAACAGCCGGACGATGTCCGCTTCGCCGAGCGTTACGCCGTCGCGCGCCCTGTCGAGTATCGCACGCAGTTCGTCCGGAGCGCGCCTGCGCGCCCTCGAGGCGAGCAGCGCGGCGTCGCGCGCGGGCAGCGGATCGGCGCGGCCGACGCGCCAATCGTCCTCGCATGGCCAGCCGTCCGCGTCGACGAGGTCGAACAACGGCTTGCGAAGGTCGGCGTCGATCCATTTTTCAGCATGTCGCGCATAGCTCGGATAGATCGCCAATCGCTCGCTTAGCGTCTTGCCGGCTCTGCGCGTCGCGCGCGCGAGGTCGTTCAAATGCGGCCAAGGGGCTTCCGGATTGACATGATCGATCGTCACAGGCGACACGCCGCCCCAGTCGTTGATTCCAGCGGCGACGAGTTGCGCGAGGCCGTCGGGGCTGAGGTTCGGCGGCGCCTGGATGTTCATGGACGGCTCGAAGAGGAGGCGCGCGATCGCGATCGTCCGCTGGTGCTCCTCAAGCGAGGGCGGCGCGACGTCGGCCATGCGCGTGCCGCGCTTGGGTTGGAAGTTCTGGACGATGATCTCCTGGATATGGCCGTAGGCGTCATTGAGATCGCGCAACGCGAGCAGCGCGTCGATACGTTCCTCGCGCGTCTCGCCGATGCCGATCAGAAGGCCCGACGTGAAGGGAATTCCCAGCTCGCCCGCGCGCCTTAGCGTTTCGAGGCGCGCCTCGGGGCGCTTGTCGGGCGAGCCGTGATGAGCCTGCCCTTTGCCGCACAGCCGCGCGGAGGCGCTCTCGAGCATGAGACCTTGCGAGATCGAGACGCGCCGCAATGCGACGAGATCGTCGTCGCCCATTACGCCGGGATTGACGTGCGGCAGCAGACCGGTCCGTTCGCGAACGAGCGCTGCGACATCGGCGAGATAGCCGAGCGTCGTTTCATGCCCCAGCGCGCGCAGTTCGTCGCGCGCTGCCTTGTAGCGAAGCTCCGGCTTGTCCCCGAGCGTGAATAGCGCCTCCTTGCACCCCGCCCGTTTGCCGGCCTCGGCGATCCCCAGCGCCTCGTCCGGCGTGAGATAGGCGCGCGCCCCCCGACGCGGCGGATGAGCGAAGGCGCAGTAATGGCAAACGTCGCGGCAGAGCTGCGTGAGCGGAATGAACACCTTGCGGGAGTAGGACACGACGTTGCTATGGGCCGCGTCGCGCCGCCTCGCGGCCGCCGCTAGAAGCGCGGAGAGGTCGCGCGTAGCGACAAGCGAGAGCGCTTGTTCGCGGGTCAAGAGAGACCCGTGGGAAAAACCTTGCGCAAGCGCGAACGGACTCGTCACGGCGTCCCCCTGTAGCATTGTCGTTCACTCACCGAGCGCTTGGCCAGGTCGAAGCGAACGAGCCATGCGCGGGTGCGCCGTCCGCCGGCAAGCGTCGCGGCGGCGGCGAGATCGGCCGCGACGTCGACGTCCCGGCTCGCGCCCGGCAAGGCGAGAACGAAGGCTTCCGCCCCGAGCGCTTTGGCGGCGGCATGGTGGCGCGCGAAACTGTTCTCGCCGAAGGCCGGCGAAATCGCATCGGGGGGGGCCAGGCCGAGAATATTGGTCCCGCCGTCGCGCGCGGCTGGCGCGAGCGCCACGCTCGCCGAGGCGAGGGCGCTCACAACCGCCTCGAGTTCGCGGGCCGTTACGAACGGGATGTCGCCGGGCGCGACAACGATGGCCGAGGCGCCTCGGGCGCGCGCGTATCCAACGCCTCGAAGCACCGCGTCGTTGACGCCATCCTCGCGGGGGTCAGCCTCTGTCTCGAAGCCGAACTCGGCCGCCATCGCGCAGGCGTCGGCGTCGTCGGTAACGACGACGACGCCCGACAAGCTGCGCGCGCATAGAAGCTGTTCCAGCACGTCGCCGAGCATAGCTTTGGCGAGCGCGGCGCGTTCGCTCGGGGTGAAAACGCCCGCAAGGCGTGACTTCGCCCGATCGAACCGCTTGACCGGCACGATCGCCCACGCCCCGCCCTGGGTCATTCTAGCGATCATGGCGCGCGCGACGCCTCCGACTCGATTTCCCCGGCGAACGCCAAGACCTGGCGCGCGAGCCGCTCTCGGTCCGCGTCGCTCGTCATCAACGTGCGCGTCGCCTTGACCGCGACGCCTAGCGAACCGCTGGCCGCTTCGTCGGCGACGTCGATCACGAGACCGTCGATGAGGCCGCGATAATGATCGGCGATCGCGAGCGGCGTGGCGGGCGTGTGCAGCTCCGCCATGATCTTGGCTGTCGGCCCCTTTACGGCGGCGCCGCCGATGAGCGGCGATACCGCCACGACGGGCGCCTTGGCGGCCTCGATCAGCGCGCGCAGCCCCGGGATCGCGAGGATTGGATCGACGCTCAGAAACGGATTGGAAGGGCAGATCACGATCGCGGTCAAGTCCGACGCCTGCAAGGCGTCCCGCACCGGCGTCGACAGTCTCGCCCGGTCGGCGCCATCGAAATCGATCGCCAGCACGGACGGAGCGCAGCGGCGTTCGACGAAATAGCGCTGGAACGCGAGCGCGCCGTCGGACGTCTCTATGATGGTGCGGACAGGATCGTCCGACATCGGCAGGATCGTGGCTCGAATGCCGAACCGCCGCGCAACTTCGGCGACGATCTGAGTCAACGAGCGCCCCTCGCGCAGCTGCTGGGTCCGCCAGACATGCAGCGCGAGGTCGCGGTCGCCGAGGTTGAACCAGGTTTCGCCGCCGAGTTCGCCGAGGCTCGCCATGAAGTTCCAGCTCTCGCCAGCGCGCCCCCAACCCCGCTCTTTGTCGGCCAGCCCGCCGAGCGTGTAGAGCACGGTGTCAATATCCGGGCAGATCGCGAGCCCGAGATGCTCGAAGTCGTCGCCTGCGTTGACAATGAGCGTGAGCGCCCCGCCGAGCGCGCGCTCGAGCCCGAAGGCGAGCTTGGCCCCGCCGACGCCGCCGCACAACGCAACCACGCGGCCGGCGGGAGCGCGAGAGGCTGGCGCGGCTCTCATCGGAACATGTCCCGTTCGCGGCTGCGGATCAGCGCGGCGGCGGGCCGCTCCGGCGCATCGAGACGCAGACCCCGCGCCAGGACCACGGGCAGACCTTCTCCGGCTTGGCCCATCAGCATTGAGGCGGCCGAGGCGAGCTCGTCGGCAAAGGCGATTTCGGTGACCTTCAACTTGCGGCCGAACAAATCCTCGGCGCCGACCCGATCGACGAGCGAGGGAATCCCGGCCGCGCCAAGCGCGACGCCGACAACTCCGTTCCGCCAGGGGCGCCCAAAACTGTCATTGATGACGACGCCGATGGAGACGCCGAACGCCGCATCGAGGCTCGCCTTCAAGCGCCGCGCGGCTTCGTCGGGATCGCTCGGCAGCAGCAGCACACGGGCCAAGCCGGCTTCGTGGCGGATGTTGGATTCGTCAATGCCGGCGTTCGCCATCACGAACCCGAGCTTGTGAGCGGCGATGACGACATGCGGGCCGACCTTGACGATGTCCTCGGACTCCGAGAGCACCAATTCGACATAGCGAGGGTCCTTGCCCGTCTTGCCCGCAATTTCGATCGCGCGTGGCGACGGCCTGACCGAGTCCAGTTGGACATAACGACCTTCCGCCTTCGAGACAATCTTCTGCGCGACCACCAGCACGTCGCCAGCCCGCAGCCCGACCTCGCTCAGCCGCAAGACGCTCGTGAGGATAGCGGCCAAGTCGTCGCCTGGCTCGATCAGGGGAACGCCCGGAAGGGCGAATAGCGAAACAGGCGTCAAGCTCATCGGCGACTAAGGGGAACCTGTTGCATCGAGACCGGAGATCACGATTCCGGCGCCGCTCACTTTGTATTGGCGGTTGATCCAAATCAACACCGAGGTCAGGGCTTCCGCCGCCGCGGAATTGGCGAGCGCGCCGCCGCCGATCCCTCTGCGCGCGACGACGCCCGCGAGCGCGATGACGGCGTTGCGCGCCTCCTTGTCATCGCTGAAGACGAGCACGTCGCAATCGGCGCGCCCGCCCGCGTGAAGCTTCGCGGCGCCTACGTTGTGGAACGCCGAGACGACGCGCACGCCCTCACCCAACAGGCGTTTGGCGATCAGCGCGGCCGAGCCCTCGCCGGGAAGTTGGACGGTCGACACTTTCGGCGGGATGAGCGGCACGACCGCATCGATGACGATCTTGCCTTGCACGGCGTCCCTAATTTCTGCGATCGTCTGGTCATGGCTCGCGAACGGCACGGCGAGAACGACGATATCGCCAAGACGCGCCGCCGCCACATTGTCCTCGCCGACCATCGCCCCGCCCTGCTTCGCCGCGAACTCGAGCGCCTTCTCGCGCGAACGGGAGCCGATGACGATCCTGTAGCCCGCCGCAGCCCATCCCTTAGCGAGGCCGGACCCGAGATCTCCCGTGCCTCCGATTATGGCGAGCACCGGTTTCGAAACGTCCTGCATGGCGTCCATTCCCCGCGAAGACCTCTCAGCGAGCGGCCGACAAGTCGGCGACGACCGCTCCGCAATTCATACTATAGATAGGATAATAATACAACTTGCTCGGCTCTCGCACGCTTGGGCGAGCGGGCCCGCCGGCTCCGGCGATCAGGCTTGCGCCGCGCCGGCGCCAAGATACGCCCGCCGGACGTGGGGATCGTTGATCAGCTTGTCGCCTGTCCCTTGCAGCGATATCGCCCCGACCTCGATGAGATAGGCGTAATCGCACATTTCAAGCGCAGCGTAAGCGTTCTGCTCGACCATCAGCACCGTCGCACCCGCGTCGCGGATGCCCCTGATGATCTCGAAAGTTTGCTCGACGATGTTCGGGGCCAGGCCCAGCGAGGGTTCGTCGAACATGATCAGTTTGGGGCGCGACATCAAGGCGCGGCCAATCGCGAGCATTTGTTGCTCGCCGCCCGACAGCGTGCCCGCGACCTGCTTGCGGCGTTCGGACAGGCGCGGAAACATCTCAAAGATGCGGCGCATGTCTGAGGCAATGCCTTTCGCGTCGGCGCGCAGATAGCATCCCATCTCGAGGTTTTCGATGACGCTCATGTGCGGAAAGACCCGTCGGCCCTCCGGACAATGCGCGATCCCAAGCGCCAGAATTCGATCCGGCGGCAAACCGGCAATCTCTGTTCCCTCGAAGAGAATCCGGCCGGACGCGACGGGCGTCAAGCCGGATATCGCCCTGAGCAGCGTCGACTTGCCAGCGCCGTTGGCGCCCACGAGGGCGACGAGCCGTTTTTCGCGCGCCTCGAGCGAAACGCCATTGAGAGCGGAAACCTTGCCGTAACGGCAGACGAGATCGTGCACCTCAAGCATGTTTCACACCCTGCCCGAGATAGGCGCGGATGACTTCGGGATCGTTCTGGATCGCCGATGGGGGACCGTTGGCGATGATCTTTCCGTAGTTGAGCACGACGATTCGGTCCGAAATGCCCATCACCATAAGCATGTCGTGCTCAACGAGCAGAATGGTCAAGTCGCGCGCCCGCAATTTGCCGATCAACTCGACGAATCGCCCGGTTTCCGATGCGTTCATCCCCGAGACCGGCTCGTCCAACAGCAGCGCCTCAGGATCGGCGGCGAGCGCGAGCGCGACGCCGAGCAGGCGCTGGTTGCCGTAAGGCAGGCTGCCGCCGAGCTCCCTCGCCTGATCGGCGAGCCCCACGAGTTCGAGGATTTCCCAGACCTTCTCGCGCAGCTCCCGCTCCTTCAGGCGTTCGCTTGGCAAGGCGAGCAGCGCGCCCAGGAGGCTCGGCTTCGTGCGTCGGTGCAGGCCGATCAGCACATTATCGAACACCGAGCACTTGTCGAACAGGCTGGTGCGCTGGAAGGTGCGGACTAGGCCGAGCGCGGCGACTTCGTGTGGCTTAAGTCCCGTTAGCGCGGCGCCTTTGAAAAGGACGGCGCCGCGCGTCGGCCTGAGGAATCCGGTGATGACATTGAAGGCTGTGGTCTTGCCCGCGCCATTAGGGCCGATCAGGCTGACGAATTCGCCCCTGGCCACGTCGAACGTCATGTCCGAGATCGCGGTCAGGCCTCCGAATTGGACAGCGACGTGTTCGATCGAAAGGATCGGAGCGGCGGCGGCTTGCACGGTCATGTGCGCGCCTCGCGCGCGGCGTCGCGCGGCGCGGCCCCGCTCGCACCTTTCGACGAGCCTGCGAACCAGCGTTCGATAGCCGGCACCATTCCTTCCGGGAGAACGTAAACGATCAAGATCATCAGCGCGCCGTAAAGAATCCACTGCACCTCCGGACCGACATAGGCGCGCAAGATAACGGGCGCGATGCCGAACACGAGGCCGCCGACGACGGGCCCGGCGAGCGTGCCCTTGCCGCCGGTGATCACCATGATCACCATCGTGACAGTGTTGAGGAACATGAAGATCATAGGATCGATGATCAGGATGTAATGGGCGTAGAGGCTGCCTGCCGCGCCTGCCATCGCCCCGGAGACGACAGCCGCGAGAACCAGGTATTTCGTTACGTTGACGCCGACCGACAGCGCGAGCGTCTCATTCTCGCGCAGGGCGATCATCGCGCGGCCATAAGGCGAGTTCACCAGCCGGTTCAATATGACATAGGCAAGAGTGACGAAGATGAGAACGACGTAATAATTGCCGACCTTGCTCCACAGCGTGATCGACCCCATCCAGCCGAAGCCGAGGGTGAGCGGAGGAATGTTCGAAAGCGCCAATGGGCCGTTCGTCAGCTCCACCCAGTTGAGCGCGACGAGCCGAACAACTTCGGCAAAACTTATGGTGACGATGACGAAGTACGCGCTTCGCACCCGGAAAGCGAGCTTGCCGATGAGATAGCCGCAGAGCCCGGCCGCGATAATGCCGAACGCGACGCCAACCACAGCCGGCCACGGATCGTGCGTGATCTCGAAGCCGAAAATCGTCACCGTAAAACCCACCGCGGTCAGCGCGCTGACATAGGCGCCGATGCCGAAGAAGGCGACGTGCCCAAGACTGAGCTGACCCGCGTAGCCGAGCAGCAGATTGAGGCTCATCGCGGCGAGAATGAAGATGCCGGATAGAATCAGCGTGTTGAGGTAGTACTGATCCTCAAGCCAGAGCGGAACGGCGGCGAAAAACGCGAGCGCGAGCCATGGGAGTAGACGTCTCATCCCACTCTCTCCGACCGCGAGAACAGGCCCGTGGGCTTGACGAGCAGCACGAGAATGATGATGACAAACCCCATGGCGTCGCGGTAACCGGAAGATATGTAGCCCGCCCCGATCTCCTCGACCAAGGCGAGAATGAAGCCGCCGATCGTCGCCCCGGTGATATTGCCGAGGCCGCCGAGAATCACGATCGCGAACGCCTTAAGCGAGGCGATGTCGCCCATGTTTGGGGTGACGACGAATACGGGACCGAGCAGCGCGCCTGCCGCCGCCGCGAGGCCCGAACCGAAGGCGAAGGTCAGGGTGTAGATGCGATTGACCCGCACCCCCATCAGCGCCGCGGTCGAACTGTCCTGGAACGTCGCACGCATCGCCTTTCCTAGTCGGGTTCGATGAATGACGAGATAGGCCGCGGCGATCATGGCGAGCGCGACGCACAGAACGGCTCCCCTCAGCCACGAAATCGAAATCGGCCCAATCGTGAGCGGTTCGTTGGGGAGCGGCGCGGAGATCGATTTCGCGACGCTGCCCCAAACGAGAACCTCGAAATTCTGCATTACGATCCAGGCGCCGATCATGATCAGCATCGTGGTGTCAATGTCCGCGCTCCGCTTGGGACGGAGCAAGACAAATTCGATGATTGCTCCCAGACCCACGCCGGCGGCGATGGCGAAGACCACGGCGAGATAGAAATTGAGCTGCAGAACGACGGCGAAAAAATACATCATATACGCGCCGAACGCGTAGAGCTCGCCGTGCGTGAAGTTCACAATGCGCATGATGCCGAAAATCAGGGTCAAGCCGATTCCGAGCAGCGCGTAGGTTCCGCCCATGATCAGGGCGTTGGCCAGATGTTGCGGAAGCTGGCTCAATGCGGGATCTCGACGGATTTCACGATTGCGGCCCCATCCCCTGGACGGCCCGCGGAACCCAGGCCTAGTCCGGAAAAACAAGTCATCCTGTTATCCCAATATTAGTATGACTATCTTCGAATTCCGATGCTTGCGCAAGTCCGTTTTGGAAGGCCGCGCAGTATCCGAGAGACCAAAAAAACGGCGCCGAGGCGGCGCACGATCCGCTGGGCGCGGACGGCGAAACGCTCGCCATTCGCCGCGGGGCGGAGGCGAGCGTTCACCAACTCGAAACGAACGGCGAGGACTCAGATCGCTTTCCGTTCGCGCGCTGGACACGAGCCTGTCGCCGCGCCGCCGTCGCCGCAGGCGGGCTTGCGTGAGACGTCGACGGCCTGCGCCCCCAAGTTTTCCATCCGCGACCGCGGCGCCGGCCACTCGGGCCCGAGCCGGTCGTGTCGGCTCGTCAGGCGCTTAGAAGTTGGGCAAGCCGATCTTGCCGTCCTTGATCTCGACGAGCGTGCCGTTCGCCATGTACTGACCGCTCTCATGGCCCTCCGGTCCGTCCTTAACGAATTTCACGTCGCCGTTGATCGTCGGGACATCGATCTGCCAGAAAGCGTCCTTGATTGCGGCGGAGTCGGCCTTGCCAGCCTTGGCGATAGCGGCCGCAATGACGTAAATGCCGTCGTAGCCGCGATAGCTCTCCGTCAGGCCGGCCTTATCGTAGCCTTTGCCCTGCCATGCCTGGATGAATTTCTTGGCCAGATCAGGGTGTGGTGCGCTATCTGGCATCCAGGGCGCGAAGAAGACCATGTGCATGGTGCCGTTGGCGGCCGCTCCGGCCTGATCGATGAGCTGGTCGGGGCTTTGCGAACCGCCCGTGGTGACAATCCTCTTCTTGATCCCGAGGGCGGCGGCCTGCTTGAGCACTAGCGTCAGCTGATCGACGAACGTCGTCACGATGACGGTGTCGGAGTCGGAGGCCTTGATCTTGGCGAGCTGCGCGCTCATGTCCTGATCGTCGGCGCCCATGTTCTCCTTGAGGCCGACATCGACGCCGTTTTTCTTCAGCATTTTGGAGAAGTCGTCGATCGTCCCGAGGCCCCAGTCGTTGTTGATGGCGAGAAAGTCGACCTTTTTGATGCCGAGCTTAGGCATCAGCTTCTCAAACATCGCCGCCTCGACCCACGAGGGCGGAGAGATTCGGAAAATGTAAGGATTGCCTTGCCGCGTGATCTTGCTCGACGATGACGTCTCGACCAGCATCGGCACCTGATACTGCACGAGCTTGGGCATGACCGCGAGCGTCAGGCTGGAGCCCCACGCGCCCAGGATTACCGGCACATGGTCGTGGTTGATCAACTTTTCCGCGACCGAGGCGGCTTCCGTCGGATTGCTCTTGTTGTCCTCGACGACGAGTTCGATCGGATTGCCGAGAACCCCGCCCTTGGCGTTGATTTCCTCGGCCGCGATCTTCGCGCCATCGACGATGTAGGTCCCCGACGCGGCAAAAGCGCCAGTCAGCGGTTGATCGAGGCCGATCTTGATCGATTCGGCCTGCGCCCCGCTGGTCAGCGCGAAAATCAGGGACGCCAGGGATAGGGTCGTCAGAAAGCTTGGCTTGAGCATCAGTTTCTCTCCCGTTAACCGACCCCGTTTGGTTTGAAGTCCCAAACGGGTCGCTGCGCGCCGTCGACGCGGATGTCCTCGCTGCCCTAATCGGAGGATCGGCGCATTCTCGAAGGGCTCGATTGTGTTCATCATATGGTCGTTGGTATCTTAAATCAACTCGTTCAAGGACCCTTTCGCGACCGGCGATCTCGCGGCGCCGCTCCCGCTTGTCCGCCCGAGACGGTTCGGCGACGATCCGCGCGTGCGGTCCTTCGCTCCTCGAAACCGAACTCGCGATGAGCATCAAGATCGCCCCGCCACGCGGTCATTTCCTGTCCGCGCGAGGCGAGATCGGGTTTCACTGCCGCGCGCCTCCCGTCACGGCGCCGTTGCAAGGCGCTTGACGACGTCGAGCAGCGCATTTTCGCCGGCGACGAGGTCCGCGTCGCGTGCGCGGTCGCGCGGACAACGGCTGACGCCGTCGATGTTCGGCAGGAAAATCATTGCCGATGGCGCCATGCGGAGGTCGGACCCCTTCAACGTCTCGATCGCCTCCAGTCTCGAAAGCGCGCCGAAGATGCCGCCGATGCGGTCGACTGCGACTTCAAGCTCTGCTTGTCGGAGCCGCGCGACGAATTTGTCGCGGCCGGCGTTGTCGGCGTCCCGAGCGGACAGTCTCGTCAGCTTATCTCAGCCGTCGCGGCCAATCGCCTCGAGTTCGCGCAGGCGGGAAACGAGCCGAGCGCCATCGATAGAGGGGTCGGCTGCTCCGTCGTCGCTCGCAGGTTCAGCGGCGCCAGCGACCGCGGCTGGATCCTTGCCCACCAGCTCACGGTATCGCTCCGGATCGGTGGCGCCTTCGGTATTGATGACGAAGACGCGAGACGCGGCGCCGAGACCGGTCTGGTCTCTAAGGCTGGGGTCCGCCAGGGCGCGTACGAGGCCGGCGAGGCCTACCCCGCCACTTTCGCCCGCGACGATCGCCGGATCGGCGCCGGACGGTCGCGCGAGACGGTTCATCGCCTCGACCGCGTCTTCCTCCTCGACCGTCATGAACGCGTCGGCGGCCCGAGCGAGCACGCGCCAAGCGGTCAAAGAGGGCTCATAGCATTCGAGCATCGCCATGACCGTCGGCTCGCCGTGCGCGATCTTAACCCGATGGCCCGCAACGGCCGTCGCGAAGAGGCACGCCGCGCGCGCCGGTTCGACCACGATGAAGGTCGGCCGCTCATCACCCAGAAGAACCGAAAGATGCCCCGCAACGGCGGCGGCAATGCCGCCGACCCCCGCCTGTACGAAAACATGGGTGGGAGGTTGATCGAGTTGTCGCAACGCCTCCCGCACGATCGCCGAGTAGCCCTGCATCACCAACCCGGGAATGCGTTCATAGCCCGGCCAGGACGTGTCGGATACGATCGTCCAGCCCTTCTCGTTCGCGACCCGTGCGGCTTCCGCGACCGAGTCGTCGTAGATACCCTCGACGCGAACCACCTCGGCGCCGAAGCGCGCAATCGCCGCCGCCCGCGAGGCGCTGACGCCCCCATGGACGAAAACCACCGCTTTCGCCCCGACGAGTTGCGCGCCCTGCGCCACCGAACGGCCATGGTTGCCGTCGGTCGCGCAAGCGAAGGTCATACCCGCTGCAACTTCGCGAACGGCGGGCGTCTGCAACTCCGAGATATCGACGATCCGCCCGAGGCGTCGATTCGCCTCCTCCAACACCAGGCGGGTGACGGCGTAGGAGCCGCCCAGCGCCTTGAAACTGCCGAGCCCCAGGCGCCGGCCCTCGTCCTTGACGTGCAGACTACCGACGCCGAGCGTGGCCGCGAGCGACGGCAACGCGAGCAGTGGCGTTGGCGCGTAGTTTTCGCGAAGAGCGAGGAACCGTTCGACCTCAGTCGCTGCCTCAACGCTCAGAGTGCGCGCGTCACCCGAATCGAGCGCTCGGCGATACTCGGGGTTTCGGTTCAGCAGAAGCATGGTCATCCTCGCAATCGGAACTGGCGAATAGATATTGCAAGAGAAGCGAAAAATGGGCTCTAATTTTAGGATCCGTGTGCAATTCTGTTTCGCAAAGAGCGCAAATCGATGAATGTTTCCTCGCCTCCCGCCGGCGATCTCGACCGCCTCGATATCGCCATCCTCGAAATTCTTCAGAACAACAACGGTACGCCGCAACGCCGGATCGGCGAAGCGGTCGGCTTGTCCGCGCCGGCCGTCCAACGCCGCATCAAGCGCATGGAGGAGACCGGCGTGATTCGGGCCAATGTGGCGATTGTCGATCCGGCCCGGGTCGGCCAGCCATTAATCATCGTCGTCACGGTCGAACTGGAGAACGAGCGCGCCGATCTGATCGACGAGGCCAAGCGCGCCTTTGTCGCCGCGCAGGAAGTGCAGCAGTGCTATTACATCACCGGCGAGGCGGACTTCCTGCTGATCGTCGTCGTCCCGACGATGGGCGAATACGAAGCTCTGACGCGGCGACTCTTCTTCAAGAACGCAAATATCAAGAAATTCCACACTCTCGTGGTCATGGACTGCGTCAAAGTTAGCATGCGTGTGCCTTTGCCAACGTAATGAGCGCTTCTATGTAATTTTGACATTCGATTCTAGGAACCCCGACTCCTCTGACGCCAAACGGGCCGGGAGCCGTTGTTCACGGTCGCGGGCAAGTTCGCCGGCGTGATGCAGGCGGCGGGACTTGTGGAGGCGTTTAGGCGGCGAAGGCAAAAAGCCCCCGAAGCGGTTGCTTCGAGGGCTGTTGGCTTGTTGGTTGCGGGGGCAGGATTT
>Ga0187848_10000761_pt1 | contig 28645 bp, 13 predicted proteins | sample June2016WEW_4_40_FD_132424 | JGI IMG/M metagenome (GOLD analysis project Ga0187848, IMG submission 132424) | Peatland microbial communities from SPRUCE experiment site at the Marcell Experimental Forest, Minnesota, USA - June2016WEW_4_40 | ecosystem: Environmental > Terrestrial > Soil >... | reverse complement strand
GCGACCCAGTACATCGCGTCCCGTTTCCAATACCAGCCCGCACTCGGCAGCCCGCTGCTACGCACGCCCACCTACGCCGTCTACCAGCCGTTCCACTGGGCCATTTGGGGCTGGCGATACTGCACCTCGAAAGACCCGCGCATTCGCCAGCCGCTGTTCGAGGGCGAAATGATCGTGTTCGCCGGCGCGATCCTCTCGGTAGCTTTCTTTTTCGTCGTCGCCGGCCGGCGCGCGCGGCAGCTTTCCAAAAACGCCGAGGACCTTCATGGCTCGGCGCGATGGGCTACCGAGGAGGACATTCGCGCGACCGGGCTGCTCGACGCCGACCGCGGAGTCTACGTCGGTGGTTGGTACGACGAACGTGCGCGACACCTGCACTACCTCCGGCACAACGGACCGGAGCACGTGCTCGCCTTCGCCCCGACGCGCAGCGGCAAGGGCGTCGGGCTTGTCATTCCGACCCTCTTGGCGTGGGAACAAAGCGCCGTCGTCTATGACATCAAAGGTGAGAACTGGGCAAAGACAGCAGGTTTCCGCTGTGAGCGCGGCCACCTCTGTTTCAAATTCTCGCCGGTCGAAGAGGGCGGTTCGTCGCGCTTCAATCCCCTTGCCGAGGTTCGCCTCAACACGAATCGCGATGTCGCCGACGCACAGAACGTCGCCAACATGATCGTGCGCACCGGCGAAGACAGTCCGCAGGAACGCTACTGGCAAGATGCGGCCGTTTCCATCACGACCGGCATGATTCTGCACGCCTGCTACGCCGCTGCTGCCGAGGGCCGCGTCGCTTGTCTGTCCGATTTGGCGAACGCGTTCACGCGCCCAGGATGCAGCTTCCGCGAAACCCTCGAAGGGGAACTCCTCAATTACCCTCACGATCCGGAACACAAGCACAAGTGGCGAATGCCCACTGGCGAACTCACGGCCACGCATCCAACCGTGCGCGAAAAAGTTCAGGAAATGCTCGACAAGGAGGAACGCGATTTCGGCGGCGTGCTGTCGACCGCCAAGACCGCGCTCACGCTGTACAGCGACCCGGTCGTGGCCAGCAACACCTCGGCCAGCGACTTCACCATTGCCGACCTGGTGAACCGCCAGGAACCCGTGTCGCTGTATCTGGTCGTGCCGCCATCCGACAAGATCCGCCTCCGCCCGCTGATCCGTCTCATGTTCACCATGGTCGTGAATCGGCTGACGGAGCGCATGGCGTTTGAAGGCGCCGAGCAGAAGCGCAACAAGCATCGCCTATTGCTCCTGATCGACGAGTTTCCCAGCCTGAATCGGATGGAGGTTTTCGCAGACGCGCTTTCCTACATGGCCGGGTACAGCCTCAAGGCGTACCTCATCACCCAGGACATCCGCCAGATCGTGGATGCCTACGGCCAGAACGAAAGCATCGTTTCGAATTGTCACATCCGCATCGCCTTCGCGCCGAACCAGTACGAGACGGCCGAATTGCTGTCCAAGATGACCGGCACCAAGACGGTTCAGAAGGCCAGCTACAACTTCTCCGGCTCGCGATTCTCGCCGGTGATGGGTCACGTGAACGCCAGTGTGGACCACATCGAGCGTCCGCTGATGACGCCGGACGAGATCATGCGCATCAGGCCGCCGCGCAAGGAGCGCAACGGCGATTCGGAAAAGATCGTCGAGCCCGGCTTGATGCTGATTTTCGTGGCGGGGCACTTCCCGATCCTCGGCACGCAGATGCTCTATTTCGCCGATCCAACGCTCGCGAAACGCGCCGAGACTGCGCCGCCAGCGAAGTTCATAGCGATCGAAGCAGGCAAGGTCGCTGAGCAGCGGCCGTCGGACCGGACGCCGCACGTCATCAGCAAGCCTGAGGCAGTCACGCCGGACGATTCCCAACGGCAGCTCTACGAACGGGTCTACTTGCGGGACCCACAACAACACGAGGAGGTTTGAAATGATGCAAATGAATAGAGTCGCACGGGTCGCCAAGAGAGCTAAACCACAGTCACCGCAGGATGGCATAGCGGAATTAGCCCGCGACATTGTGATGTACGGGACTGTACCTCGTGAGCCTGGGTTTTGGGACCTGCTCGCTGAAGACCTGCTGATTAGGGTCCTGCCTGCCGGTCCAGACGCCGCACTCGCCAAAATCCGTAGCATCCGGGCTTCTCCTGAGAACCATGCCGAGGAACTCGCCGGCTTTCCCTCAGAGCCGAACATCATATATGGCGTCATTGCGGAGGCTGAAAGCACCCTCGTCGCGCACCTCAGGAGGGTCGAGACCTGGATTCCCAAAGGAGCTGTGAAAGAGTTGTATCGGGCAAGCCGTCGTCATTACCGGAGTCCTCGTGAGTGATCGCTCCTTCCGCGCTTATGGAATCTTTCGCATTCTCACGTTGGACGCCTCCCCGTCGCCGAACTGCTTACCGGAGTGAGATCACCTCCGCCATTGGCGACCTTCGGCACCGTGGCATCATGCCATCACGGCTCAGGGTGTTCGCGGCGATGCTCCGCTCGTCAATGAGAAACAGTCGAATCGTGGATCAGCAAATCGCGGCGAGTCTGCGCGAAGTGAATGCCCCGCCGAGCAACATCGCCTGCGGAAAGTGTTAACTGTCTGCCCCCGCCGGCCAGGAACCATCCGATGGCCGCGAAGATTTGGAGGCATCAACTGGCCGAACCGGCCATCGGATGAATGGAGTGACAAATGCAGAAGAATCGAATCGAGCTAGCTGGATACCTGGCAGCGAAACCGGAACTGCGGTATTTGCCGTCCGGCACGAAGGTCGCCAACGCCCGGATCGGTGAGAGCTACCGCTACCGGGACGGCGAAGGGCAGGCGCAGACTCATACGAACTGGCACAGCTTGTCATTCTATGACGACCTGGCGGACGTCGCGCTGACGTACGAGCAGGGCGAAAACCTGTTCGTTGAAGGCACCTTGCAGCAACGCAAGTTCACACCGAAAGATGGGAGCACGCGCACGGTCTGGGAAGTCGTCGTTCGGAGTTGCCACCTGGTTGAATCGCCCCGCATCGAACGACCATTGGCGGGTGGCGGGCCGCCCGCAGCAGACAAGCTGCCGCCAGGGATGGTGGAGCCCCAGGAACGAGAGGCGCGCGATGCAACTTGGCCGGTATAGTTTGTCAACGCTGGGGCGGGCGGTGGGGCTCTCGGCGCTGGCGATCGGCATCCTATTCTGGGGAGCGAGCATCCTGGGCATTCGCGTCAACGCTTCTCCGTCCTTGCCGGTTGGCTTGTACCAGGTGACGTCCGGTCCCGACGCCACGCTTGTCGAGTTCTGCCCCGTCGAACCCTTCGCCTCGATAGCGAACGCCCGCGGATACCGCCAAGCAGGCAACTGCCCAGATGGTGGCTCGCCGCTGATGAAACCCGTCGTCGCGCGGGCAGGCGATTCGGTGCGGCTCTCTGAGACAGGCGTGGCAGTAAACGGGATGGCCATCCAGAACTCAGCGCCACTGCTCAAGGATACTGCTGGACGGCCGCTCAGACCATGGCCAGTTGGGACGTACGTCGTTCAGCCGGGCACGATCTGGGTGGTGTCCGATTATCATCCGCGCAGCTTTGACAGCCGCTACTTCGGGCCGGTCTCAGTAGCGCTCATCAGAAACCGATTACGACCGTTGCTCGTGCTGCGATGATTTCTCCGAACAATGACCTCGCCCTCACAGTCGCTCGGCACGGACAACTGCCCAAAACCGAAACGGCATTGACAACAACTGTCACCAACTGTTATCAATGAGCTTCACGGCGCGTGCTCCATGGAACATCTTCGAAAGGCGCGGTCGAGGTACGCCTGATGGACGGAAATCCCGATGAGGTGTTGACAATCGAGGAACTGGCCAGCTACCTAAAGATCGCGAAATCGACTCTCTACAAACTGGTTCGCGAAGGCAAAGTCCCCTCACAGAAGATAGGGCGGCATTGGCGGTTTCGGAAACGCGCCATTGACCACTGGCTGGAGGAGGTCCGCGCGAACGAGTCCAATTCGCGCGGGAGCACGCAAACAGCGGTGCGCGATGAAGCTGATTGAGAACACCGGCACAAACCGTGTCGTCGACATCCTACGGCAGGCCACCGAAGATGGATGCTCCCTCGGCATCGCTACGCCAACCTGGTCGCTGTTCGCCTACTCCGCAATTCGTGACGTGCTGGACCGGGCCGCTCGGTCGCGCTTAATCGTCACCGCAGACCCGAACGGCAGCTCGACACTGCTTGGGTCGACCGGAGATCGGGCGGCGCGCAATCGTCTACAGGCTCGGTGGCTGGCCCGTCAATGCACAGAATGGATTCGCACCAAAGTGGATGTGCGGTCTTCCCCGACGGCCTTGCCGCAATCCGCCTATTTCATCGCGCACCAGGACCCGGCGCGCAGCCGAGTCGTTACCGGAAACTGTCCATTGACCACGGATGGCCTCGGACTAACTCCCGGCAATCAGCTCAGCCTGATTCAGTGCGCTGAGGCTCCCGAAGAGGTGAAGCTCTTTGCCGCGTGGTACGAATCGATGTGGAACGCCCTCCCCGCCTCGCCGGCAGCCAAGGAACAGATGTTGGCGCAGCTCCAGGCTGTGAGTGACCACTATGCCCCGTCGTTGATCTACTACGAGGTCCTGTTCCAACTGTTCAGGGCACGCGGGGAGGAGCTTGATGAGGAGCGCATCGTCAAATCCGCCACGGGCATCCGGAACACCAACGTCTGGAAGAAACTCTTCAGATTCCAGCGCGATGGCGTGATCGGCGCTATTGAAAAACTGGAGCGGTTTGGCGGCTGCATCATCGCCGACAGTGTCGGCCTCGGAAAGACATTCGAGGCCCTGGCGATCATCAAGTACTACGAACTTCGAAACGACCGCGTGCTGGTGCTAGCGCCAAAGAGGTTGCGCGACAACTGGACGGTTTACAAAGCGAACGACCGCCGCAATACCCTGGCCGCGGACCGCCTGAATTATGACGTCCTGAATCATACAGATCTCTCGCGCGACGGCGGTACGTCGGGTGACATTGATCTCGCCCATGTGAATTGGGGCAACTATGACTTGGTCGTCATCGACGAGTCGCATAACTTCCGCAACAAGAAAACTCCACGGCAGGACAGCGAAACCCGCTACGACCGCCTGATGCGGAAGATCGTGAAGGAGGGCGTGAAGACACGAGTCCTCATGCTCTCCGCCACGCCGGTTAACAATAGGCTCGCCGATCTTCGAAATCAAATTGCGTTTGCCACCGAAGGCAACGATACGGCCCTTGCCGACCAAGGGATCACGAGCATTGACAGCACAACGCGGCTCGCACAGAAGCAATTCAATCGTTGGCTCGATCTCGATGAAGACAAGAGAACGCCGGCCCTGCTGGTCGAAATGCTGGGATTCGATTACTTCAGCCTCCTCGATTTGCTTACCATTGCACGCTCTCGAAAACACATCGAGAAATATTACGGAATCCAGGAGACGGGGCGGTTCCCGGCGCGCCTAAAGCCCATCAACATCAAGTCCGACGTGGACCGCGCCGGGGAGTTTCAGTCCATTCGCGAAATCAACCTTGAAATTCGCCGCTTGAAACTTGCGGCGTACGCGCCGCTTCGCTACGTGCTCCCGCACAAGCAAGCCGCCTATGACGCGAAGTACAGCACTCAGCTTCGCGGCGGTGAAGGCTTCTTCCGGCAGGTTGATCGTGAGGAGAGCCTGATTCATCTATTGCGCGTCAACGTCCTCAAGCGCATGGAGAGCGCCGTGCCCTCCTTCACCCTCACCGTGAAGCGTCAGCTTGACGATGTCGAAGCCACCTTGACCCGCCTCGAAGCGCACGCCGCGGAAGTGGAAGAGATCGAGATCGACGATGTGGACTTGGACGACCCAGCGTTCGAGAGTCTGCTCGTTGGGAGTAAGGTCAAGGTCCTATTGCAGGATGTCGATCAGATTCGATGGAAACAGGACTTGGTCGAAGACCGGGACCGGCTAGCAGCACTCCACGCAGCAGCGAAGCAGATTGGTGCGGCACGAGATGCAAAGTTGGCCGCTCTACGCGACGTAATCGAAACCAAGTGCCGCTGTCCCATCAACGCTGGAAACCGCAAGGTCATCGTTTTCACGGCCTTTGCGGATACCGCAAACTACCTTTATGCTCAGCTATCGGAGTGGGCCAAGAGCACATTGGGGATCGAATCCGCGCTGGTGACAGGGACCGGCCGCAACCAGACCACATTGCCCAAACTCCGGCGGGACCTCGGAAGTATCCTCACCGCGTTTGCGCCGCTCTCAAAGGAACGTCCCGAAGATCTGGCTGACGAGGGCGAGCTGGATCTCTTGATCGCCACCGATTGCATTTCCGAAGGACAGAACCTGCAGGACTGCGATTGGCTGATCAATTACGACATCCACTGGAACCCCGTTCGCATCATCCAACGATTCGGCCGCATTGACCGAATCGGTTCGCCGAACGAGCAAATCCAGCTCGTAAACTTCTGGCCGAACATGGAGCTGGAGGAGTACATCAACCTGGAGCAACGCGTCAGCGGCCGCATGGTGCTCCTCGACATCTCGGCAACGGGCGAAGAAAACCTGATCGAGCAGCAGTCGGGGAACCAGATGAACGATCTGGAGTACAGGCGCAAACAACTTCTGAAGCTCCAGGACGCCGTCATCGACCTGGAGGACCTTTCCACCGGCGTTTCGATTGCCGACCTGACGCTCACGGATTTCCGCATCGACCTAGCCCAGTACTTCAAGGCACACCCTGGTGTTTTGGAGGCTCTCCCGGTGGGCGCTAGCGCCGCAATGGCCGCTTCCGACGCCGATGTGCCTCCCGGCATCATCTTCTGTCTGCGAGCCGAAGCTGACGCCGCCCAGCGCGCCATTGAAGCAGGCTACCCACTCGCACCGCACTACCTCGTCCACGTCGGCGAGGACGGCACATTGGTCCTGCCGTTTAGCCAGGCGAAGCAAGTATTGGACCGGCTGAAACACCTCTGCCTCCCCGGCGAACATCCTGATGCCGCAGCCACCATGCGTTCCGACAAGGCGACAAAGCATGGCGAAGACATGCGGAACGCACAGCGCTTGTTGTCGGCGGCGGTGGCCTCGATCGCGGGGAAGAGCGAGGAGCGGGCGCTGGAGAGTCTCTTTACACCGGGCGGAACCTACGCACTGAAAGGCGAGTTCGCCGGCATCAACGATTTTGAGGTTGTCGCCTTTTTGGTGATCTTGCCGGGTGAGTTCCAATGAACGCCGCCGACATCATTACCGCTCTGGATTTGCCGGATGATGCTCGCGTCGGCCGGCGGGTGCCGAAAAGGCTGTTGGTCGAAAACGGCACGCCCGCCGCGGGCGACGGGCGCCGGATCGAAGAAGGTGTTGAGGAACTGGTCTGGGTGGCGGCGCTGAAGCCCACAACCATCGGAGTCCCAGAGTATCGCGACGATGTCCGCGAGTACCTCGAAATTTCGGTGCTCCGGTTGGGGTTGCACCCCGGAGCCAAGGGCGGACGCCTCATCGAATTGGTTCACCGCGCCGTGCCCTATCCGGTTCTGCTCATCGCCGAGCAGGAAGGGCTCACCAACGTCTCCGCAGTCCATAAGCGCTGGTCCGAGGGCGAGTCCGGGAAGACGGTGCTGGATGGCGAGATGGCCGCCACTCGAACGAATGCGACAGATCCGGCGTGCGGAGCGCATGCCGATCCACTGCCCCCGTTTTACAGAGCGCTTGCCCTTGGCCGTCAACCGCGAGCCTCACTCTATACCCTTTACCAGGGTTGGATCGATGCGCTCGTGGCGCTGGATATCGCTTGGATCACGGGGACCTTCGGACTCCCGGTCTCGTGCCAAGCCGCCGTCGCCCGGCGGGACGCATTGCGCGAATATACAAAGTTGGAAGCGGAGATTGCCCGGCTTCGTACCGCTGCGGAAAAGGAAACCCAGATCCCTCACCAGGTGGACCTGAATCTGGAAATAAGGCGTCTGCTGGCCGATCAGGCCGGCTCACGCGAAAGAATGCAAACCGTGGGAACAGTCGCATGAAGAAGCTCATATTGGAAGACCCAGAAACGAAATCGCTGGATGTTGTTGCCGGGAACCTTGACAGGCTGCGGAACCTCCTTCCCGAGGTTTTCACCGAGGGAAAGATCGATTTCGAGGTATTGCGCCAGCTTCTTGGCGGCGCTGTCGAGGACCGGGAGGAGAAGTATGGCCTGAATTGGCATGGCAAACGTCAAGCACGCCAGTTGGCACTCACTCCCTCAACCGGGACCCTCCGTCCATGCCGTGAGGAGAGCGTGGATTGGGATACGACGCAGAACCTCATGATCGAGGGCGACAACCTGGAAGTCCTGAAGCTCTTGCTGAAGTCCTACACTGGGAAGGTCAAGCTAATCTACATCGACCCACCGTATAACACGGGCAAGGACTTCGTCTACCCCGACAAGTTTCAGGACGGGATTCAAAACTACCTTGAACTCACGGGTCAGGTGGATGGTGGCGGCCAGAAGCTCACATCCAACACCGAGGCATCGGGCCGGTTCCACACGGACTGGCTCAATATGATCTACCCGCGGCTGAAGCTGGCACACAATCTCCTCCGCGGAGACGGAATGATCTTCGTTAGTATTGATGACGTCGAAGTGTGCAATCTTCGCATGCTCATGGACACCGTCTTCGGCGAAGAAAGATTCATTGCGCAGCTGATTTGGAAAAACAAGTACAATGCTGGGGCCCTAACGAAGGGGTTCTCAAGCATACACGAGTACATTCTCGCCTACGCCAAGGGAGACATCCTGAACATCACAGCGCCGTTGGGCGAAGAGGAAATCTCGCAGTACAAAGGGCGCGATTCAAAGTTTGCGATCCGTGGCGGCTTCGTAACACAGCCACTTGCGACGAGCAGCAAGGATACTCGACCGAACCTTCGTTATCCAATCACGATAGGTGGGCGCGAGATCTGGCCTGAGAAGCAATGGATCTGGTCGAGAGAGCGAATCGAAGAGGCTATCGCGAATGATGAAGTCGTGGTAAATGAGAGCAGCGGAGAGCCCAGCGTTAGAGTGAAACAGTATTTGAAAGATGAGAGTGGCAAAACGCGGGAGATGAAGCCCTTGTCGATTATGGTTGGACCCTTCAACCAGGAGGGATCAAAGGAAACCGAACATCTCCTTGGAGATGGAGTCTTTTCGTTTCCGAAACCAGTAGCTTTGATCCGCCGCCTGCTGGCGCTGACCATAAACGATAAGAAGGACGGTGATGCCGTCATCGTCGATTTCTTTGCTGGCTCTGGAACGACCGGACAAGCCGTCATGGAGCAGAACCAGGAAGACGGACTGAACAGACGGTATATTCTCGTCCAGTTGCCGGAACCAGTTTCGCCTGAAACAAAGGAGCAAAAGGCTGCGGCAGACTTTTGCGACCAGCTCGGAAAGCCTCGAACGATCGGCGAGGTTACAAAGGAACGCCTGCGTAGGGCGGCGAAGAAAATTCATTCTGAGAACCCGATGTTTGCGGGCGACCTCGGATTTCGAGCTTTCAGGCTCGATAGCAGCAACCTACGGGCGTGGGAACCCAACCGCGAAAACCTAGGGCAGACGCTGCTCGATTCTGTGGATCACGTCAAGGCTGACCGGACCGAGGCGGACGTTCTTTATGAAGTTCTGCTGAAGCTCGGCCTCGATCTTTGCGTGCCTATCGAAACAAGGATGATCGCGGACAAAGAGGTTCACGCGATCGGCGGCGGCGTGCTGATGGCTTGCCTGGCAGAATCCATCAGCCGGGAGGACGTCGAATCGCTCGCCCACGGAATCGCGGACTGGCACAAGACGCTTGCGCCCGCCGGCGAGGTGACGTGCGTCTTCCGCGACAGCGCCTTCGTAGACGATGTGGCCAAGACCAATCTGGCGGCGATTCTCGCGCAACGTGGGATCGAGAACGTGCGGAGCCTGTAGGGGGAACGGCCGATGTCCAACGAAACGACGCCCCCCAACGGGGAAATCATTCTCTATCAGACCGAGGACGGCCGGACGCGCGTGGAGTGCCGCTTTGAGCAGGAAACGCTCTGGATGAGCCAGGCCTTGATGGCCGAGCTTTTCCAGACTAGTCCGCAGAACATCACGCTGCATCTCAAGGCTCTTTATGCCGAAGGCGAGATCGACGAAGCGGCAACTTGTAAGGAATACTTACAAGTTCGCCGCGAGGGACCGCGCGAGGTCAAGCGTAGGGTTCGGCACTACAACCTGGAGGCGATTCTCGCCGTAGGGTACCGTGTTCGGTCCGAACGCGGCATCCAGTTCCGGCGGTGGGCCACGGAACGGTTAAACGAATACCTGGTGAAGGGCTTCACCATGGACGACCAGCGCCTGAAGAACCCCCCAGTTGAGAGCGCGGGCATGGTCCCGGACTATTTCGATGAACTGCTGGAGCGCATCCGCGACATTCGCGCCAGCGAAAAGCGGATGTATCTGCGGGTGCGCGAGATCTTCGCATTGGCGGGCGATTACGATCCGGGCAGCCGCGAGACGACCGCATTCTTTCAGACCATCCAGAACAAACTTCATTTTGCCGCCACAGGCATGACCGCGCCTGAACTGATCGCCAGCCGCGCGGACCACTCCAAGCCGAACATGGGGCTGACCACATGGAAGGGTGACGTGGTCCGCAAAACGGATGTGACCGTTGCGAAAAACTACCTCAACGAGGGCGAGATCAGCGAGTTGAACCGGATCGTCACAATGTGGCTGGATTTCGCCGAGGACCAGGCCCGGCGACGGAAACAGGTTTTCCTGAATGACTGGGAGAGCAAGTTGAACGAGTTTCTACGTTTCAACGAGCGTTCGGTCCTGGCTGGCAAAGGAAGAGTCAGCAAGTCCGATGCCGATGTCCGCGCGGAAGCAGAATACGAGGGATTCTCTGCTCGGCGGCGTGCCCTATCCGAAGCCGAGGGCGAGCGGGCACAGCAAAGGGCACTGGAAGACGCCGCCAAGCGCCTGCCGAAACCGAAGAAGGGCCGCCGCAAACCATGAAACTCCACTTCGAATCCAACCTCGAATATCAACTCCAGGCAATCGAGGCGGTCTGCGATCTGTTCCGTGGGCAGGAAATCTGCCGCACGGAATTCACGGTCACCAAGAGCGCCCTGGGCGGAGCGCATTTACCCGGAATGGAGAGCGACCTCGGCATCGGCAACCGCTTAACACTCCTTGACGACGAGATTCTGAAGAATCTAAATGCGATCCAGCTTCGAAATGGTCTGCGGCCATCCGACGATCTCGCCTCGGGCGATTTCACCGTGGAGATGGAGACCGGCACCGGGAAAACCTACGTGTACCTGAGGACAATCTTCGAGCTGCATAAACGGTATGGCTTCACCAAATTCGTGGTGGTGGTGCCGTCGGTGGCGATCAAGGAAGGCGTTTACAAGGCGCTTCAGATCACCGAGGATCATTTCCGTTCCCTTTACGCGAACACGCCGGTCGATTTCTTCCTCTACGACTCGGCCAAGCTAGGCCAGGTCCGCAATTTCGCCACAAGCCCGCAGATCCAGATCATGGTCGTCACAGTGGGCGCCATCAACAAGAAGGACGTCAACAACCTCTACAAGGACAGCGAGAAGACCGGCGGCGAGAAGCCAATCGATTTGATTCGGGCGACGAGGCCGATCGTGATTGTCGATGAACCGCAGAGTGTGGACGGCGGCCTGGAGGGGCGTGGCAAGGAAGCGCTCGGAGCGATGAACCCGCTTTGCACGTTGCGGTACTCGGCTACCCACGCCGACAAACACCACATGGTGTACCGCCTGGACGCCGTCGACGCCTACGAACAGAAACTTGTGAAGCAGATCGAGGTCGCATCCGCTGTCATCGAAGGCGGCCACAACAAGCCGTATGTGAGGCTTCTCGGCGTCAGCAACAAGAAGGGCGTAATCGCCGCGAAGATCGAGCTGGACGTGCAGTCCTTGACCGGTGTTCAACGCCGCCCGGTTCTCGTTCAGGATGGCGACAACCTGGAGCAGACCAGCGCGCGCGCAATCTATGCCGATTGCCGCGTCGGTGAGATCCGGGTGGAAAAAGGGAACGAGTTTCTGGAGCTTCGGGTGCCGGGAGGCGAGCAGTTTTTGAGACTGGGTGAGGCCTGGGGCGATGTGGATTCGCTCACCATTCAACGAGAGATGATTCGTCGCACCATCAAGGAACACCTGGACAAGGAAAAGCGCCTCCGTCCTCAGGGCATCAAGGTGCTCTCGCTTTTCTTTGTCGACGCCGTAGAAAAATACCGCAGGTATGACGCGGATGGTAACCCAGTCAAGGGCGATTATGCGCGTGTTTTTGAGGAGGAATATCGCCGGATTGCAAAGCACCCGGATTATCAGACGCTGTTTCATGAAGTCGATTTGAGCCACGCCGCCGAAGAGGTGCATGACGGGTACTTCTCTATCGACAGGAAAAAGGTCAGCGGCAAAACAGTGGAGGTCTTCAAAGATACGCGTGGTGACTCCAAGGCAGATGACGACACCTACAGCCTGATCATGAAGGAGAAGGAGAAACTGCTGAGCTTCGAGACCCCGTTGAAGTTCATCTTCTCCCATTCGGCTCTCCGTGAGGGCTGGGACAACCCCAACGTATTTCAGATCTGCGCGCTCCGGGACATCCACACAGAGCGCGAACGCCGGCAGACCATTGGGCGCGGCTTGCGCCTATGCGTGAACCAAACAGGGGAAAGGCTTCGCGGCTTCGATGTGAATACGCTGACGGTTGTCGCCACCGAAACCTACGAGCAGTTCGCCGCGAACCTGCAAAAGGAAATCGAGGCAGATACAGGAATCCGATTCGGCATTGTGGAGCGGCATCAATTTGCGGCAATACCGCTCAGGACTGCGGAAGGTGCCGTGACCCCGCTTGGCTTCGAGCAGTCCAAGGTTCTGTGGGAGCATCTGCGGGTCCAGGGCTACATCGATGCCAAGGGCAGGGTGCAGGACTCGCTAAAGAAGGTGCTGAAGGAAGGCACGCTCCCGCTGCCAGAGGAATTCGCGGCGCATCGGGCGGAGATCGCAGAGATCCTGCGCAAGCTCTCCGGCCGGCTGGAGATCAAGAACGCTGACGAACGGAGGCAGGTTCGCACGCGCCAAGCCGTTCTCGAGAGTGCGGAATTCAAAGCGCTCTGGGATCGGATCAAGCACAAAACCACGTACCGCGTGCTATTCGATAACGAGCGACTCGTCGACGATTGCATTCACGCGTTGAAGGACGCTCCCCACGTTGCCAAGACGCGGTTGCAATGGCGCAAGGCCGACATTGCAATCGGAAAAGCCGGCGTCGAGGCGATGGAGGTCGAAGGAGCTGCTACGGTGGTTCTGAACGAAGCCGACATCGAACTGCCCGACGTGCTGACGGAGTTGCAGGATCGCACCCAGCTTACCCGACGCAGCATCCAGCGAATTCTGACCGGAAGCCTCCGGCTTAACGATTTCGCGCGAAACCCACAGCAGTTCATCGAACTCACGGCGGAGGCGATCAATCGCTGCAAACGGCTGGCCCTGGTGGATGGCATCAAATATCAGCGCTTGGGCGACGAGTTCTACTACGCGCAGGAGCTGTTCGAGACGGAGGAACTCACGGGCTATTTGAAGAACATGCTCACCGATGCTAAGAAATCGGTTTACGAGCAGGTGGTGTACGACTCCGATACCGAGGCCCGCTTCGCGGATCAGCTCGAAAAGAATGGCGACGTGAAGGTGTACGCCAAGCTTCCGGGATGGTTCAAGGTGCCGACGCCTCTCGGATCGTACAACCCCGACTGGGCGGTACTCATTGAAAGAGATGGTACGGAGCGCCTGTATTTCGTTGTCGAGACCAAGAGCAGCTTGTTTGCCGAAGACCTCCGCGACAAGGAAAGGGCCAAGATCAAGTGTGGCGAGGTCCACTTCAAGGCCCTGGAACAAGGAGACAATCCGGCGAGGTTCGTCAAGGCTTCAACCCTAGAAGATGTTCTGCCCGATTGACGCCCTGGCCCCAGCGCTCGCGAAAGAGGGCTCCGATGACAGACTGCTTTTGAGATTATGAATGGCCGGGATCAATCTCCGCGTCCTCTCCCGTGCCTTCTCTAAGCGCAGCGAACTCAGCGGTGCACTCCGGACCGACCGCTTCGCCCCGCGCGGGAAGCTCGCATACGGTTTGCGATGCGATTGCCTCCTCCAAATTGAGCTTTTCCGCCGCTTTCAGGTGAACCGGATTCGAAGACACGAACCCGATCGGAATCGCGATCGGATGATCGAGATGGTAATGGTAGAGAACGCACACTCCGCGGTTCGGGACCCACAGGACCTCTACCTTCCCATCGAACACGGTCCTGTCGAGCGCCACACTCCCCGGCACGGCCTCCCGGTAAGCCGACCGTGACCGGTTGTCATTGATCCGCCCGGGGGGAAGGAGCGTCCGTACCAGTAACAGTTAAGGTTGTTTGTGATGTTGTTACTCTAATAGGATTGGCTGCCGAGGTATCAGCAGCGGTACACATTGGCGCGATGCCATAAGTCGCAGAAAACGTATAACTTGCGGTCCCAGAAGATAGCGTCGGCACTCCTGCAAGATCGGTTTTGGACCCGGCTGCCCGAAATTTGACGTAGTGGGTATGCACTTGACGTTTTCAGTGAGCGGTAGGCCCTTACGGACAAGTATGCAGGAAAAGAAGCAAATCGGGAATGTGGATAACTCACGCCGCTTGTCCTGGCACCGCAGCCCCAGAACTTGGCTTGGAGCGGCCCCAAGGGTCCGGGCTGGACAAATGAAACTTCATACCAAACAGGCCAAACAGGGCACCGGGTATACAAACAGATTTCCAGAGCATAAAATAGTTGTTCTCGCCTGACGGTGAATTCGGCCGGAGCAACGAGCCGTGGTCGGCGTCCTCGCCTCTCCAGTCGTGAGGGGAGGCGCCCTTGGAATCGTTTCGCTTTGTCCACACTGCAGATATTCATCTCGATAGTCCGCTTAAAGGCCTTTCTAGCCAGGACGGCACGGTCGCACCGCGGATTCGGACCGCAACCCGCGAGGCTTTTGACAACCTGATCGGCCACGCGATCGAGGAGGAGGTTGCGTTCCTCGTCATTGCTGGCGACCTGTATGACGGGGATTGGCGCGACTACAAGACCGGCCTCTTCTTCGTGGGCCAGATGGGGCGCCTCGCCAAGGTCGGCATCCCGGTCTACGTGGTATACGGCAACCATGACGCGGAAAGCCAAATCACGAAGCGGCTCGAACTTCCGGACAACGTGCAAGCGTTCTCCTCCCGAAAGCCGCAGACCTTCACCATCAAAGAACTGCACGTCGCCCTGCACGGCCAGAGCTTCCGGCAACGGGACATCACCGACAACCTCATGCTCGCGTATCCGGAGCCAGTGGCCGGCGCGTTCAACATCGGCGTTCTGCACACCGGTCTCGGCGGGATGGACTGCCATCCGAACTACGCGCCCTGTACGCTCGACGATCTGGTGAACAAGGGCTACCAATACTGGGCGCTCGGGCACGTGCACCGGTGCAACATTCTCCACGAGCGACCCTATGTGGTCGCCCCGGGGAACATCCAGGGGCGGAACATCCGAGAGACCGGCCCCAAAGGCGCTTATGTCGTGACGGTCGAAGACGGCGAGGTACGAGATCTCGCGCTCTTTGAGGCCGATATCGTGCGCTGGGCCGTCATTCCCGTGTCCGTGGATGGCCACAGTCGGGTGGCGGACGTGGTGGACTCCATACGGGATGCGATCGAGCAAGCAGTTGCAGGCGAGTCGGATGGACGTCTCCTCGTCGGCAACGTTCGCCTCCAGGGGCGGACCGGGCTCCATGATCAGTTTGTGGGTTCCGCGGAGCGTCTCCTCGCCGAAGCCCGCGCCGTGGCCCTCGGCCTCGGTGATGAAGTCGCCTGGGTTGAGCGCCTCGTAGTGGCCACCGAGCCCACGGTAGATCGGGCAACGCTCGCCGCGCGCAAAGACGCGATGGGCGGGCTCCAGCGCATCCTGATCGAGGCAGAGCATGACCCCGAGGTGCTCGAAGCGATGAAGACGGAGATCGGTGACTTCATCCGTGACTTGCCGCACGAGGTGCGGGCCGACGCGGAGGACGAGATCCTCAAAGCCGCTGTCTCGGGCGATCACGCCGAGCTCATCGGCCAGGTGACTGGGTACCTCACCGCCCGGATTGCCGGGGAGGAGCACTAACCATGCGCATCCGTCGCCTTGATCTTCTCCGCTACGGCCGGTTCACAAATGCGGTGCTGGACTTTTCTCCTCACCGCCCGGACCTGCACATCGTCTTCGGGCTGAACGAAGCCGGCAAATCCACCGCCCTCTCCGCGATCGAAGACTTGATGTTCGGCATCCCTCAAACTACCTCGCTCAATTTCGTGCACCAGTACGGCAGTATGCGGATCGGTGCATTGCTTCAAAAGAACGGTGACTCGCTGGAGGTACGCCGCCGCAAAGGCAACAAAGACACCCTGCTCACGCCCGATGAGGCGGTGATCGCAGGGGGAGATGGCGCTTTGGCGCCATTCCTTGGCGGAGCCGATCAACGCTTCTTTGCCCGGATGTTCAGCCTTGATCACACGCGCCTGCGCCAAGGAGGTCGCGAGATCCTCGAAGCCCAGGATGAGGTCGGCCAGATGCTCTTCTCTGTAGGAGCGGGCATCGTCGGCTTGCGGGATCGCCTGAAAACCTTGGAGAAGGAAGCTGACGAGTTGTGGGCGTCGCGGCACGCCGGATATCGCAAATACTATCAGGCAGAAGACCGGCTGAAGGCGGCCGAAAGCGCGCTCCGCGAGCACATAGTGAGCGCCAGCAAATGGCAAGAGCTCAGACGCGCGTATGATACCGCCCACGAGAAATTCGAAAAGCTCGAAGAGGAGTCCGAGGCCAAGTCGGCCGAACTGCGAAAGCTGACCCGCGTCCGTCGCGTGTATCGGGACGTGCGGCGACACCGCGAAATCGCCGCTGGTATCGCGGTGTTGGGCACAGTGATACCGCTCGCCGAGGATGCCTCCGAAACGCTCCGGGGAGCGGAGCAGGATCAGTCAAACGCCACGACGCGCATCGAAACGCTCGCCGAGCAGATCGAAAAGGCCGTTGCCGAACGGGATCTCCTCACATATGACGAAGGGCTTCTCCTGCGGGTGGAGGACGTGAAGCAGCTCCAGGAGCGGCGCATTCAGGTGCGCGCCGAAAAGGCGGATTTGCCCAAGCGTCGCACCGAGCTTGCCACGAACGAAGGACAACTCCGACGCTTGGCGGAAGAGCTTGAGTGGGACGCGAGTGATATCGACCGGATGGCCGGCAGTATCCCGGCGCCTGCCAAGGTGGCCGCGGTGCGCGCACTCCTCAACGAGAGGAGCGGGCTGCTTTCCGCCGCCGGGAGCGGCACGTCTGCTCTCGAAGAGGCAGAGGCGAAGGTTGCCGAGATCCAGGAAGAGATCGAAAGTATGGGCGGCGTTCCGGCGGATATCTCGGAGCTTGCGGCACTCGTGAGCGCCACCGGTTCAATGGGTGATATCGCCGCTCGGATCAGCGTGGCCGAAGACGACGCGAAAGAAGTGCAGGCCGCCGTAGAGCGATTCCTGAATTCTCTTACCCCGCCGGTAGCGGACGAAGAGACGCTCGCCTCGATCCCCGTGCCGCCGACCGATACGGTCGAGAGGCATCGGGATACCTGCGGTAACTTGGACGAGAGACGGCGCACCTGCAGCGAGCGCATCCGGAACGCCGAACAGGAACTTGTTAGGCACGAAAAGGCCCATGAACGGATCGCCCGCACCGAGGACGCCGTTTCCCCCGAAGAGGTTTCGAGCACGCGCGGCCACCGCGACGCCGGCTGGGCGTTGGTCCGCCGTCGTTACGTGGACGGCGTTTCCGTGGAGGAGGAGGTCCGCGCCTTCACGGGGGCGGATGCCGATCTTGTGCACGCTTACGAAGCCGCCGTCGGCGAAGCCGACAGGCTGGCCGATCGCCGGTTCGACAAGGCCGAGGCCGCGGCTCGCCTGGTGATGACCTCGCGTCAGATCGCCGAACAAAGGGAATTGCTGGACGGCCTGCGGGAGGAAGAGAAGGCGCTCACCCTCGAAGCCCAAACCGTGGATGCGGCCTGGCGGGAAATGTGGCGGGGGGCGCCCTTCGAGCCGCTCACGCCCGACGCGATGCTCGAATGGTTCGCCACCCGGACCGCGGTGCTTGACGGAATGGGGCGGCGAACTCTGGCCGAGCGGCAGGTTGCAACGCTCCGCCGCCAAGAGTCGGAGGCGAAGGACCGTCTTCTTGCGGAACTTGCAGTGCTGGGCGTTGATGCCGGGCCCGCCAAGGACGAACCGCTTCGCGTAGTTCTTGAAATGTGCGCTGGGATTCAGCGCACACACGAGCGGGAAGCGGATGCCAGGCGCCGTCTCGAAGAAAGTAGCCGTAAAGCGGCAGCAGACACCGAACGAAAGCGAACGGCGCTCGAAAAGGCGCGGCAGGCGTGGTCCGCCTGGGAACGTCGCTGGACCGAAGCGCTCGCACGGCTCGGTTTGCGCGCTGAATCCGAGCCGGAAGCGGTGACCGCTCAGGTCAACGCCATCGATGAGATGCGCGTGATCGCCGTCAAGGTGAACGAACTCCGCCACGAGCGTATCGGCAAGATCGAGCGCGATCTCATCACATTCGACCGCGACGCTGCCGAGATCGTCGGCGCGGCTGCCGCGGATCTCGCCGGTATGCCGTCCGAGGAAGCCATCCTCCAAGTGGAAGCTCGCCTGAAGGATGCGGAACGGCTACGGGGGCTCCGGACCGAAAAAAGCAAGGCCATCGCCTCCTTAGAGAAGAAGATCGGAGAACTGAAGGAATCCCGGCGCAAGGCCTGCGAAATAATCGGCAATTTGCAGGAGGCGGCCGGCGTCCAAACGACGGACGACCTCAAAGCCGCCATCGCGAGATCGGATCGCTTGCGTGCATTGGAGACGGAGCTTTCGCAAGTCACGGCGACGCTTGCGAAGGACGGCGACGGTCTCCCGATCTTCGCATTAGAGGAAGAGTGCGCCGCGGCCGACATCGACCAGGTTGCCGCCCGTGAAGACGCGCTTGGCGGGGAATTGAAAGAGCTCCAGAACCTTCTCCTCACGGCGCGAGATGCCCTCACAGACGCCCGAACCAATTTCGAAGCTATCGGCGGCGATGATGCCGCGGCGAAAGACGCCGCAGCCCGCCAGGAGGCCCTTGCGGAAATCCAGCATGTGGCCGAGCAGTACGTTCGCATCCGTTCTTCCGCCATCCTGCTTCGGTGGGCGATCGACCGCTACCGGCGCGAGAAACAGGCGCCGATCCTCACGCGCGCCGGTCAGCTCTTCGCCACGCTCACCGGGAGTTCCTTCAGCACCCTTCGGGTCGATTTCGACGACCAGGACCGGGCCCGGCTCATCGGTGTCCGTCCGGACGGCGCTACTGTGGGCGTTTCCGGCATGAGCTCCGGTACGGCTGACCAGCTCTATCTCGCCCTGCGGATCGCCTCGGTTGAGGACTACCTCGACCGGGCCACACCGCTCCCCTTCGTCGCCGACGACCTCTTCATCAATTTCGACGACGAGCGGGCGGCGGCCGGCCTTACCGTGCTTAGCCACCTAGCTACGAAAACGCAGGTACTCTTCTTTACGCACCATCGGCACCTGGTGGAAATCGCCCGCGCAACGCTCAGCGCATCCACGCCCGTGGTCCCATTGATGTAGCGGAACACTGAGATAATCGGAGCTGCTCTTGCAGACGGCAACATCGCGTGAAGAATGTCGAACACAGCACTATGGCATTGGGTTCTATGCGAGAGTGGGCACGGTTACGAGAGCCGCATGAACACGTCGAGAGTCGCCGGCGCGGACGACGACACCCGCACCGCGTCGAGGTCGGTTGGGATCGGGTGGTCCACGGTCTCCTGGTAGAACTCATCGCTCAGTATGATGACGTTCTCAAACGCCTCGGACAGCGAGGGCTGGTTCTCGTCACGGTTGTACCAGATCGTGGCTTCGCGCAGAAAGTTGAAGCGCAGCCGGTGAACCACCTTCGCGACGGGCTTCAGTGTGTTCGTTCCGAACAACATCGTGGCGCCGAAGATCCGTTCGAAGGCTCCAATCAGCCGGCGGTACTCCTTGCCGCCTTTGTGCATTCCGAACGTCTCCAGCATGTCGGACGCGCTGCGGAATCGAATCACTTGGCTCTTCTGTCGGACGGCCAGCGTCGCTAAGAAGATCGGGACGATTCGGTCCTGGCCGAACGAAACCCCGTATTCGGGATGCCCGGTGAACTGAAGGACGAAATGCCCGTTCCGTCGTTCGTAGAGAAGCTGATTCAGTGGCAGGCGCGGGACCGGCAATCAGCACAGGACGAACGGTCGCGAGCTGAAGCAAAGGCTTTGGCTCGTCTGTTCGCGGTTCAACCGAACCAGTTCGATGCCCTTCGCTTTCTCAAGTCGCTGCCTGGACACGACCAGGGCGCTGTGGACCCGGCGGAGGACGGAGCCCGCGTCTTCCATGGGTCGGAACGCATTACCTCCGGCGGGAGATACGCCAAGCGGAAGTGTATTCTGCAATGACCACCTCGCACGGCGCCGGGAATGCCCCGGCGCGCCTCTGTGCGAGGAAGCCGAAGTCTCGTTGTGTGATCGGGAAAAGCAGTTCCAATTCCGTCACTGCGATTACTGCGTTAAGGAACCGGATGAAGGTAAGTGACTGAAACTGTGTGGTCGCAAGTTGCCAGTTATCATCGCCTTGGGCGCATATGTTCTCTGTTTGCAGCGGAAGAGCATTTTCCCAAGCTGGTCACGCGGGTTCGAGCCCCGTCTCCCGCTCCATGTTTTCAATAAGATACCTTCATTTTGGGCCCTCGAAATCGAGGTAGCTGACGGAAAGCACCGCAGCATCTGGCAGAAGTGCCAGCCGTGCAAGAGCGTAACCAAGCTTCGCCAGAACCGGCGTAAACGCGCCTGGGACAATGTTTCCGACATTAGCATTGGCCCAGTGCCAGCGAAAAGCGAACCCGCGTCGTCCAGCTTTTGGGAAATTACCGGGCGGAGGCAAACAAAGGGCTTCTGCGTCCAGGGCGATGATACTGCGCCAAACCTGACTCAGTCATTCCCCGTGGCCGCTTCCGTCCCGAACCGTCCATCGCCCTTGACTCAATTGATCCGGCCTGGATGACGGGCGTATGCCATCCACCGCGCAAGCAGGCTCAGGGGCATCACCAGGCATGATTTTTCTCTTGCAAAATCGTCAGGCATGTATGAATATAGGAGTTCCAGATCTTCTAGTACTTAAGTTGGAAAGTGCGGTGGCGAGTTCGCTATCCGCTCGCCACCCCCCAATTGGAGCCCCGCCAAATGAAAAGGTCACGCTGCTCGTTCTTCATGCCGCTGTCCGTAACAGCCTATTGGCTGATCGCGTTTACCGCGGTCGGCTACGCTGCTACAGTAGCCGCCCCGACGTTCAGCCCGGCCGGCGGGACGTACACCGCGCCGCAGACGGTGACGCTGAGCAGCACCACCGCCGGCGCCAGCATCAACTACACGCTGGACGGCAGCACGCCCAGCGAGACGGCGGGAACCGTCTATGCGGCGCCGTTGACCATCAGTGCCACGACCACCGTGAAGGCCATCGCATATGCCACGGGGCTCACGGATAGTTCAGTTGCAACGGCCACTTACACGATCAAGGCCGCGGCCCCGACGTTCAGCCCAGCCGGCGGGACGTACACCGCGCCGCAGACGGTGACGCTGAGCAGCACCACTTCCGGCGCAACCATCCGCTACACGCTGGACGGCAGCACGCCGAGCGAGACCGCGGGAACCCTCTATGCGGCGCCGTTGACTGTCAGTGCCACGACCACGGTGAAAGCCATCGCCTATGCCACCGGGCTCACCGACAGTTCAGTGGCGACAGCCACTTACACGATCAAGGCCGCGGCCCCGACGTTCAGCCCGGCCGGCGGGACGTACACCGCGCCGCAGACGGTGACGCTGAGCAGCACCACTACCGGCGCAACCATCCGCTACACGCTGGACGGCAGCACGCCCAGCGAGACGGCGGGAACCGTCTATGCGGCGCCGTTCACCATCAATGCCACGACTACCGTAAAGGCCGTCGCGTACGCCACCGGGCTCACCGACAGTTCAGTGGCGACAGCCACTTACACGATCAAAGCCGTGTCCCCGACCTTCAGCCCGGCCGGCGGGACGTACACCGCGCCGCAGACGGTGACGTTAAGCACCACCACCGCCGGCGCCAGCATCAACTACACGCTGGACGGCAGCACGCCCAGCAACACGGCGGGAACCGTCTACACAGCGCCGCTCGCCATCAACGGCACGACCACCGTGAAGGCCATCGCCTATGCTACGGGGCTTGCGAACAGCTCGGTGGCTACAGCCACCTACAAATTCCCTGGTGCGCCGGTGATCACCAGCCTGAGTCCGACCTCTGGGCCGGTGGGTACCGCGGTAGCGATTGCTGGCAGCGGCTTCGGCTCGACTCAGGGCAGCAGCACGGTAACGTTCAACGGGACTAGCGCAGGTGCCGCGACCGGGTGGAGCAACACCACCATCACGGTCAACGTGCCTGCCGGGGCAACCAGCGGGAACGTGGTAGTGACGGTGGGCGGGTTGGCCAGCAACGGAATGCCGTTCGCGGTGGGTCTGGTTCCTTTTACGGCAACAACGGGAGCAATGGGCTTCCCGCGGTCGGGACAAACGCAAACTCGGTTGGCAAACGGCAACGTCTTGGTGGCCGGCGGACAGAAGAGTACAGGTGTCTTGAGCAGTTCGGAGCTGTACAATCCCGCGAGTCAGACCTTCGCTCCATCCGGCTCGATGACTATGGCGCGCTGGATGCACTCAGCCACGCTGCTGAACGACGGCACTGTTTTGATCGCTGGGGGTTCGAATTCTGCCGCGGGCACAACACTTAATACAGCCGAGATCTACAATCCGGTGGCGGGCGGGTTTACCCCGTTGTCCAGTACGCTAAACACCGCCAGAGCCGGACACACGGCAACGCTGCTGAATAACGGTCAAGTGCTATTGGTGGGAGGGATCGATCCTGTGGCCGGCATCATTTCCGACGCCGAGCTCTACGATCCACCCACGCAGAGCTTCATCGATCTTGGCCCCACCACGACTCCCCGTTTTCGTCACACGGCTACCTTGCTGCCGAATGGGCAGGTATTGATTACCGGCGGTGAAACAGACCCAACGCCTACCTGGGCCTACGATACGGCGGAAGTCTACGATCCTGCCGCGGGGTTCACTCCCGTGGGGGTTCCCATGACATCCCCCCGCGAAGGACACGCAGCCGTTCTGCTGAACAACGGACAGGTGCTCATCGCGGGTGGCGACAACCCAGGGGCGGGATCGCTCGCCACGGCCGAGGTTTACAATCCCGCATGGGGGATCTTCACCGCGTTAGCGGGCGTGATGACCGTGCCCAGAACCTTGGCCACAATGACGTTGCTCAATGGCGGCACGGTGCTGATCGCGGGAGGCGCCACCGACCAGGTGGGCAGCAGCACAGTGCTGAATACGGCGGAAGTTTTCGATCCGGCCGCCCAGACCTTCACTTTCGCGGGCACCATGACGAGCCCTCGGGAGTACCAGACGGGATCTCTCCTGAGCGACGGAACCGTCCTCATTGCCGGCGGTACGGACGGGACCAACATTCTCAACACCGCGGATCTGTACATGCCAAGCCAACTAACCGGCTTGGTAAGTATCGCGGTTACTCCCGCTTCGCCGCCGATGAGCGTAGGCGTAGAGCAGTCGTTCACGGCCACCGGGACGTTTAGCAATGGCAGTGCGCAACAACTGGCATCGGTTCTTTGGAGTTCTTCTACTCCCAGCGTTGCGGCAGTTAGCGGCGATTCCACCAATTCCGGCGCGGCCACTGCCTTGGCGCAAGGAGCCACGACCATCGCGGCGAGCGCTGCCGGAGTAAGCGGCTCCGCAGCGGTGACCGTGTCGGCAGCGGCGCTTCTGTCAATTACGATAAGCCCAGCTTCCGCGGTGATTCCTCTCGGAACGATCCAGCAGTTTTCGCTCAGCGGCAGTTATAGCGACGGAAGCACGCAGGACCTTACTGCCAGCGCCACATGGACCTCTTCCGCCAGTGCGGTCGTTGCCATCAACGTCAGCGGCCTGGCGTCGGGACTAACTCAGGGGACGGCTTCGATTCAAGCCGTTTCCGGCTCCTTTACCACCTCGACGGCCGTAAGTGTTGGTTCGCCCGCGCTGGTGTCCATCGCGATTAACCCCGCAATAGCCACGATTGCGTCAGGCTCCAGTCAACAGTATCAGGCGCTAGGTAACTTCAGTGACGGCAGCCTGCAGGATGTTACGACCTTGGTGGCTTGGGTATCGAGCACGACATCCGTGGCCACTGTTAGCGCCACGGGAATGGCCGCCGGCGTGGCGCAAGGCACTTCCACGATCACGGCGAGTTATGGGTCCGTAATAGCGGTTTCCGGATCGCTGACCGTCGGGCCGCCGGTCTTGATGTCTGTAACGGTCACGCCGAACGTCGCCAGTATTACGACGGGAGGCTCGCAACAGCTTACGGCGCTGGGCATCTATTCCGACGGAAGCACGCAAAACCTCATGGCCTCCAGCACGTGGGTATCCTCCAACCCTGCCGCAGTCGCGGTAAACGGCAATGGGTTGGCTACGGCGGCCGCCGTAGGAAGTGCAACCATCACAGCGACCAGTGGATCGCTCGCCGGGTCCGCACTTCTGGTGGTTGTATCGGGAACGACCCAGACAAACCTCAACACCAGCCGCTACCAACAGGGCGCGACTGTCCTCGATAACGGGCAGATATTGATCGCCGGCGGAGTCACCTGCCCTGCGCCGGGCTCCTGCACTTACTTGAACAGCGCGGAAATCTACGATCCCGGCAGCGACACGTTTTCGAATACCGGAACCATGGCCACGGCCCGCTCCGCGCCGGCCGTGCTCTTGAACACAGGCAAGGTACTGGTTGCCGGCGGCTACGCATGCGATAGTTCGGGAAACTGTGCGTCCCTCTCGATCGCCGAACTCTACGACCCTAACGCCGGCACCTTCAGCGGCGCGGGGACGATGACCCAGGCTCGCAGCGGTCACACGATGACCGTCCTCAACAATGGGACCGTGCTCATTGCGGGCGGTCAAACCTGCACCTCGGCCACGCCCTGCACTGCCCAATCGAGCGCGGAGATTTACGACCCGGTCGCCGGGACTTTCACGGCCACGCCCTCGTCATTGAACGCGGCGCGCTTCGGCGCGGCCGCGGTTGCGCTGCCCTCCGGGCTGGTCCTGATTGCCGGAGGTTTTGACGGCACCAATCTGCCGCCGGCCGCGGAGATGTACGATCCGGAATACAGCTTGTTCTCGGGGAGCGCTCTGTTAAACACCCCCCGTTTCGGAGCGACGGCCACACTTCTGAACGACGGCACGGTGCTGCTCGCGGGCGGTTCCACGTGTGCCTACCCAGGCTGTCCCACTAACGCCGCGGAGATTTACGACCCGGCCGCCAACACATTTACTCCGGTCGCTGGCGGCATGATGGTTGCGCGCTTCCATCACACCGCGACCCTGATGCCCAACGGCCAAGTATTCGTTGCCGGCGGATACAGCTCCTGCAACTCCTCTTGCATCAGCGAGGCCAGCACCGAAATATACGATCCGGTTGCGGGCGCGTTCACCTCCGGTCAACCTCTCGCGAGTGCCCTGGCCGGCCAGACCGGAACGCTGCTTGCCAATGGCGACGTGTTGTTGATCGGCGGGATCAACGCAGGCGTGACTCTGCCGGGCGGCCAATGGTATCAGCCCACCACTACGACCCCTCCCGGTCTGCTCTCGATTACGGTCGCGCCCGCCAGCGCGAACCTCATACCGGGACAGACTCAGCAGTTCACCGCGACCGGCTTATTCAACGACGGCAGTACGCAGACACTGCAATCGGTGCTCTGGAGCTCTTCGAATCCTTCCGTGGCGGCGGTAGGCAATGCGCCGGGAAGCGCCGGCGTGGTGAATGCCCAAACCGGCGGTCCGGCTACCTTGACGGCCACGGCCGGCGACGTCAGCGGTTCGGCGTTGTTAAACGTAATCGCGCCAGTCTCGCTTACGATTCTGCCGGCTGCGCCCACCGTCGAGGTGGGATTCAGTCAACCGCTCACCGCCAGTGGCACTTTCGCGGATGGCAGCGTACAAAACCTGACGGTATCGGCCCAATGGAGTTCTTCCAACTCCTCGATTGTCACGGCCGGAAACGCGCCGGGTTCCCAGGGCGTCGCAACGGGTATCGTGGTCGGAACGGCAAACATCACGGCGACGATTGCAGGCGCGTCCGCGAGCACCGCCGTCACCGTCCAAGCCGTTCCACCGGGTCCGCCGAACATCGCCAGCCTGTCGCCATCGTCGGGTCCGGTAGGCTCGTCGGTAACCATCAACGGCAGCAGTTTTGGCGCCAGCCAGGGCAGCAGTTCTGTGACGGTCAACGGGTATACGGCGGCGGTGACCAGTTGGAGCGGCAGCGCCATCACGGTAACCGTTCCCAACGCAACCCCTTACGGCACGCCGGGGACGTGGTATTTCCAGGTCACTGTCGCTGGCGTGCACTCGAACAGCGCGCCGTTCACGGCAACCCCCAACATTCAGAGTCTATCGCCGAGCTCCGGACCCGTTGGCACGATGGTTACGATTTCCGGGAACAACTTCTGGTTTAGCGGCACGGTGACCTTCAACGGCGCCAGCGCAGCGGCCATCTTCAATTGGAGCGGCAATTCCATCACGGTAAAGGTCCCCAGCGGCGCCACGACCGGCAACGTGGTCGTGACGGCCGACGGCTATGCAACCAACCCAATGCCGTTCACGGTGGTCGCCGCGCCGGTTATCTCCGGCGTGTCGCCCGCCGCCGGCGTGGGGGGCACGCAAGTCGCAATCTCCGGTTCCGGTTTCGGATCGCTGCAGGGCGCGGGCCTCGTGTGGCTGGGCAGTGCTCCTGGCGCGGTAGTGAGCTGGAGCGACACGCAGATCGTTGCCACGGTGGCCTCCAATGCCACGTCAGGAAATATTCAGGTCCAGCAGAACACCATCTGGTCCAATACCGTGCCTTTCACCGTGAATACCGCGGCGATTTCGAGCGTCACGCCAACCGCCGGCGTGCCTGGAACCGTGGTGACCATCGCCGGTTCCGGCTTCGGCGCGCAACAGGGCACCGGGCAAGTGTGGCTGGGCACTGCCAATGGCGTGGTGGAAAGCTGGAGCGATAGCCAGATCGTCGCGGTGGTTGCCATCGGCGCGTTTTCCGGCAACGCGCAGGTCTTGCAGGGCGGCGTGATGAGCAATGCCGTGCCGTTTACCGTGGATGCGCTGCAGATCGCGAGCATCAGCCCGAACTCGGGAACCGCCGGAACCGCCGTTACGTTTACCGGCAGCGGTTTCGGATCCTCTCAGGGCAACGGAGTCGTTTGGCTGGGCAGCACTGCGGGCCAGGTGGTCAGTTGGAGCGACACGCAGATCGTCGCCACGGTGGCCGCCACGTCAGTGACCGGCATTGCGCGGGTGGAACAGAACGACGCGTGGAGCAACGCGTTTGGCTTCTGGGTGCTGCCGCCGGGCAGCAGCGGCGTGGCACAGATCACCAGCCGGCTCAACCCGGTACCGGCCCGCTACGCCGCGACATCGTTGCAGCGGCGGCGCAGCCTGTCATCGGAAGGCAACGCACCGGGCGGCAGCGCTGTGCGACCGATTACCCTTCGGCCCGACCAGGCGCCGGGCGCCAACACCATGACACTGGAGCCCAGCCTGTTCAACATGTCGGTGGGCGATACAGCTACCATTCAGGCGTTAGGCGCCAATGGGCAACCGCTGACCTGGACATCCAGCAATCCGAACGTGGTGAGCCTCTCGACCGACGACCCGCCGGTTCTCACCGCCCTGGCCGCCGGACACGTCACCATCATCGCCGGCACTGCATCCGCCGATGTCACCGTTTTCGCCGGCCCATTGCCCATCGGCACCGTGATCTGGTCCAACCCCGGCGACGGATCGGGTGTAAATTGGATTGTGCCAGCCGTGCCCAGCACCAGTGGCGTCGCCGACGTCTTCGCCTTCCAGGCCGATGGCACCGTCCAAGCCATCACCAGCGACGGCACCACCGCGTGGACCGCCAACCTCGGCGAGGCGTACTATCCAGGGCACGGGGCCCCCATGCCGGACTTTCAGGGCGGCCTGGTTGTCCCGGGGCCAAACGGAATCTACAAACTGGATGGCATCACGGGCCAACCCTATCCGGCCTACCAAGGCAACGGGAATCTCTGCAACATGGCCATCCACCCGGATGGCACTATCTTCGCGGCGCAGGCGGGCGATTGCGAGGGCCCGGGCGACACCGTGGTTGGCATCGATCCCATCACGGGCGCGCAGAAATTCAGTGTGACGGTCCCGGTCCCGGCGAACGCCGTTCTCCCTTATCAAGGCGGCGGCCAGATGATCATTGCCGGCGACGGCTACGCTTACTACAGCTACGGGTCCTTGATCCCGCCTCCGGACGGCCTGAATTCGGAGCCCACCACCTGCTATTCCTCGGTGCTCCGCATCGACAGCAGCGGAAACTACGATGCCATCCCGGTCTTTACCTCGACGTGCGGGGGCTGGG
>Ga0187848_10000754_pt1 | contig 28902 bp, 28 predicted proteins | sample June2016WEW_4_40_FD_132424 | JGI IMG/M metagenome (GOLD analysis project Ga0187848, IMG submission 132424) | Peatland microbial communities from SPRUCE experiment site at the Marcell Experimental Forest, Minnesota, USA - June2016WEW_4_40 | ecosystem: Environmental > Terrestrial > Soil >... | reverse complement strand
GTTCTTCGCCTCCGAGAGTCGCCACTGCTCCAGGATCTGGCCAACGGCATCCTGCGCAAGGTTAACCGACTGAAGCCGATTTAGGTTTGAAATCGCATTCTTCACGCCGGATTCAGGTATTACAATCCAAGCGGGCAGTCACTGGTGGTGCAGGATGGCGAGGAGGGCGTTTATGTTTCCGCCGAATCGAGCTCACTTCCACGTTTGCACGCGGGCCAACTCGTGGAGATCGATGGTTTCAGCGGCCCTGGAGACTTCGCGCCGGTGATCACCGGTCCGCGCATCCGCGTAGTCGGGGAACAGGCCATTCCGGAGCCCCTGCATCTGAGCGCCCAGCAGCTTTACTCCGGAACGGCCGACAGCACATGGGTGGAGGCCCACGGCGTTGTCTATTCCGTGGGTAGCGCCAACGGGCGGGCGATGGTGGGTGTCCGATCGGGGCTCTACCGGTTCGAGCTCAGTGTGGCGGGCACCAAAGAACTGCCAAAATCGTTGCTGTACTCGCGCGTTCGGGTGCGCGGCGTTGTTGCCCCGCGGTTCAACTTCAAGCGGCAACTGTTGGGAGTGCAATTGCGGGTACCCGACCGGACGTTCCTCGAGGTGGAGTCCGCTCCCGCCGAACCCGCAACCCGCCGTATCGAACAGTTACTCCAATTCGTACAAGGAGGGGACGCCGACGCGCCGGCGCGAGTCCGCGGCACGGTCATTCTAACCCACCCCGGCGGCCCGACATATATCAGCGATGCGAGCGGGGGGCTGGAGGTCCGCAACCATTCCGAGGCGCACCTCGCGATCGGAGATTCGGTGGTAGCGACAGGTTTCGCCGAGGCCGGTCCCTTCAATCCGGTGCTCAAGGACGCCGAACTGCGCAAGGTGGGGCACGCCAACCCGGCTGAGGCGCCGGTCCTGACCGTGGACGACGTGCTGGAAGAAGGCCGGGATTCCGAGCTGGTGAAGATCGATGCGTTTCTGGTGGATCGCATCTTCAGCCGAACCGATGAGAGGCTGGTGCTTCAAGCGGGCAGTACCGTCTTCAATGCCTGGCTGGAGCGAGGGGGTTTAGCGGCGCTTGACAAGGGCTGCCTGGTGCGCGTGGCCGGCGTGGCCGCGATCGAGGCCCCGGGACTTGGGCAAACGGCGCCGAGAGGGTTCGCGCTGTTGCTGCGGTCGCCGGCCGATGTAGTGGTCATTGGGGAGGCGCCGTGGTGGACGGCGGAGCGGACCTTCCGGCTGGTTGCCGTGCTCGTCGTGGTGGCTTTCGTAGCGCTTGCCTGGATTGTGATCTTGCGCCGGCGGGTCCGATTACAAACCGAAGATTTGCGCCACGCCAAGGAAGCGGCCGAGAAAGCCAACCGCGCAAAAAGCGAGTTTCTGGCCAATATGAGCCACGAGATCCGAACGCCCATGAACGGCATCCTGGGAATGAGCCAGTTAGCTCTCGAGACCGACCTGACACCGGAGCAGCGCGAGTATGTGTCGATGGCCAGCGCTTCGGCGGAGTCGCTGCTCGCGCTGATCAACGAGATTCTGGATTTTTCCAAAATCGAGGCTGGCAAGCTGGAGATCGAGGCCACGCCGTTTTCCCTGGACGATGCGATCGCGAAAATGATCCGGCCGCTGGCACTGCAGGCCGCGCAAAAGGGGCTGAAACTGAATTGCGATCTGGCGCGGGAGTTGCCGCCGCGGGCGATCGGCGATCCGGTCCGCCTCCGCCAGGTGATCGTGAATCTTCTGGGGAACGCAATCAAGTTCACACGTCAAGGAGAGGTTTCGCTGCGCGCCGGCATCGAATCGCAGGCCGGCGAAGACATCGTGCTCCATTTCGCCGTACGCGATTCCGGCATCGGTATCTCGCCAGACAAGCAGCAAGGGATCTTCGACGCTTTCACCCAGGCGGATGGATCGATCGCGAGGGAATTTGGCGGCACGGGGCTGGGTCTGTCGATTGCAGCGCGTCTGGTTGCGAAAATGGGGGGGCGCATTTGGGTCGAGAGCGAGCTCGGCAAGGGCAGCACCTTCCACTTCACAGTCAGATGTAAAATCGACACTTCGCCGTCCGAACCATCCACGGATCGCACCGGCCGGTTCTCCCATTTCTCCCCGTGTTCGGCTGCAAAACGTCTTTCCATTTTGGTCGCCGAGGATAACCCCGTGAACCAACGGGTAGTTGCTCGCATGCTGGAAAAACGAGGGCACTCCGTGGTAGTGGCGAACAACGGAAAGGAGGCCCTCGAGGCCTTCGGGCGGCAGCCGTTCGATGCTGTGCTGATGGATGTCCAGATGCCTGAGATGGATGGGTTTCAGACAACCGCCAAAATTCGCGCCAAGGAACAGGAGCTCGGCTGGCGCCACACCCGCATCGTTGCGCTCACCGCTCACGCCATGAAAGGCGATTGCGAAAAATGCCTGGCCGCCGGCATGGACGATTACGTAGCCAAGCCTGTTCAGGTCGCCGATCTGGAACAGGCGCTGGCGCCAGTTGTGAATGCGCACGCCTGATCCGATCCTTCGGCCGAAGGGGACGGCGTCGATGTCACACGCCTACACCTCGACGTTGCGGAGCCGGGCAGCAGCCCTCGGCGCAGGCCGCGGGTTCGGGGGCGGCCATTCGCTCGCGGACCAATTCGCCGATCATGCGCAACAGCGCGGGAGCGAGGCCCGCCGTTCCGGCTCGCGTCAGCCGCAATCGCAGTTCCCCGCATAGGTTCGCGGCTTCCACGTCCAGATCGTAGAGCACCTCCATGTGATCGGAAAGAAAGCCGGTCGGCGCCACCAGCACATCTTCCACGCCTTCGGCGGCCAATCTGCGCAGGTGCGTCAGAATGTCGGGCTCGAGCCAGGGCTGCGAAGGCGGCCCGCTGCGGCTCTGCCACGCCACGTCCCAGGCCGCGATACCCAGCCGCTTGGAGACGGCGCGGGCCGTGGCGCGAATCTGCCACTCGTATTCCGATACCGCCGCCATCGCCACCGGAATGCTGTGCGCCGTGTAGACCACGCGCAGGGCCGGACGGCGCGCTTCCTCAATCCGCTCCATAGCTTCCTGCACGCGTTCGGCATTCGCCTCCACGAACAGCGGATGCGCGCAGAATGGCGGTATCTTGTCCACCAGCGGAGCGCCCTCGCCCACCTCGCGCCGCGCGGCTTCGATGTTTTCCAGGTATTGCCGGCAGCCGGAATAGCCGGCATAGGCGGATGTGGCCAGCGCCAAAGCGCGCCGCACCCCATCCCGAGCCATTTCCCGCATGGTATCCGCTAAGAGCGGGTGCCAGTTGCGGTTGCCCCAATACACCGGCAGCGGCAGACTCGCGCGCATCGCCGCCAGCAATTCGCGGCAATAGTCGTTGATGGGGCTGCGGCCGCCGCAATGATAATAATGCTCCGCCACTTCGAGCATCCGCTCGCGCGGCACGTTCCGCCCGCGCAGCACGTTTTCGAGGAACGGCAGCACGTCTTCCCGCTTTTCCGGTCCACCGAAGGAAAGCAATAAAATGGCGTCGTATTGCATGGCTGAGGCTCTTTAACACTGTATCGCGGCCGGCGGCCGTCCCCATCACCGCGGGTACGAGCCGGCGATCCGCTTCACCCATCCATGCAGCCGGTGGAACCACGGCGTACGGGGAAGGAACATGAACGGGCACTCCCCCGGCACCACTTCGATTCCATTCGCCGCGCAGAACCCGATGGCGTTGGCACTGACTGCTCCGGCTCCCCCGGCGCGATACATCCAGACGCGGCGGATCCCCGCCTCCGCGCAGTCGCGGACTACCTGCTCCGTGACGCCCGGAGCCGTCAGCAGCAGCGCCCCATCCGGCGGCGGATCGATGTCCTGCACGCGCGCGAAACACTTCTCGCCGTCGATCTCCGAAACCCCAGGATGAACCGGGATCGCATTGTACCCGCGCGCGCGAAACTCCCGAAACAGCGTTCGTGAGAACTCCGCCGGCCGGTTCGAAACTCCCACAAAGGCGATCCTCTTTTGCGCCAGAAACTCCTCAATTCGCTCCATTGCGGTCATTTGAATCGGACTCTCCTGTCCGATACTAGCACCGGCTGAAACCGCCGTGGCGCGCTAACTTAACGTGGCGTGCGCCACGTTGGCTACGCGTGTCACGAGCTCAGTCCCAGCTCCACCGCTGCCCCTGCGAGTTTCTTGTCGAGGGTCCAAAACCCGCAGCGCGACAGCAGCGCCGAGGCTAGCAGATGCATGTCAACCCAGCCCAGTCCCCGTCCCCAAAGCCGCCGATCCTCGATCAGTTGAAGGACTTCTTTGTGAGACGCCAGTTCGGCGGGTGGCAGCGTCTGGAGGTTGGAGAGGATCGCGGCCCGGCCTTTTAAGTTGCCGCATGCCAGCTCACCCGAGATAAAGGGATGCATGAGGACCAGCCCGTCCGACAGGTGGGCCGCCAGGGCCGGTTCTCCTCGCCGGAAGTGCTGAATCCAGACGGAAGTATCGGCAAGCACCATCAGGCGTGCCGCCGCCGCGGAATGCTGGCCATTTCGGGATGGCTGCCTCCCAGCGAGGCCAGGCGTTTACCGGCTTCGCGCGCAATCAGCGCCTCCAGGCCTGCCCGCACCAGCGCGGTCTTTTCGCGGATACCGGTGAGTTCACGAGCGCGCTCGATGAGGTCGGGATCGATGATTAGCGTAGTTCGCATATGTATTAGTATGCACTATTGATGCATATACGTCAAGTGCGATGGAACTCGGATCGGCATGGTGGGCATACCGGGAACTCCCCGAAGGACGCGCGACGCGCCTCTTTACCGGGGCCGCAAAAGGGACTCCGATAGCCCACCCCTCCCCCGCTCGTTCGGAACTCCGCACTGCGGTCGGGTGTCTATTCTCATATGCTGTTCACCGGCCTTGCCTTGGTCTCGATGTACGTCGGATTCGCGACCGCACAAGCGACAACCTCAGCGCTTGGCCAACAGCCCACTTTTGCAATGAGCATCCGTCTGAAGGAGAGCACGGCAAGGGCCGGCTCTGAGATTATCGTCGACATCGATCTGACGAACAAGTCCAGTAAGGAAATTCGATTCTACCTACCAGCGAACGGTCCTTTTCTATACACGTTCAAGGTTTTCGACCGAAATGGAAAACCGGCTCCACTCACCCCGATAGGGCAAGCTATTGCGAGCGGCACGGGCGTTTATAAGGGGAAGAAAGGAGAGACGCGCCTCATATTTGGTGGCAGCACCTTTTCGGCTGTAGTAGCCCCTGGCGGAACTCTGCACGAGGTCGTCGTCCTTTCGGACTATGTTGACCTGAGCCAGCCGAACCAATACACGATCCGCTTGGAGCGCACCGACCCGTATACCAAGCTTGTCGTGGCCTCCAACGCCACAACTTTGACGGTTACCAAGCAGGAGTAGACCTCACAGTGGAGAGGAGACAGGCGTTGGGGCAGGTAGACGGCCGGATCGAAGAGTTTCTCCAATCGCCGCGCGGCGGCCAGCCCCACCTTCGCCACCAACTCCCGCCCTCGGGAACTTTTCCTTCCGCCTGGCGTCCAAAGAGCATGCTGGATTCGCCGGCCGTGCTCGAGGTGCGCAACCTGGTGAAGCGGTACAGCGCTTTCTGCGCCGTACGGGATGTCAGCTTCGCCATCCACTCGGGCGAGATCCTGGGCGTGCTCGGACCCAATGGCGCGGGCAAGAGCACGATTGTGAAAATGGTCACCGGCCTGGTCGAGCCGACCACCGGTTCCGTGCTCTTCCGCGGCCGGCCAGTGGCGAACGATCCCATCGCCTACAAGCGTGCGCTGGGGTACGTGCCCGAGCAGCCGGATCTCTACGGGTTTCTGAGCGGCTGGGAATATCTGGAGCTGGCGGCGACGCTGCGCGGCATCGAGCCAGCGCGCTTCCGCCACAAGGCCGCCACCATGCTGCGCGGGCTCAGCCTCTACGAGCACCGCGACCTGCCCATCGGCGGCTACTCCAAAGGCATGCGGCAGCGCATCGTGCTGATCGCCGCCCTGCTCGACGACCCGGCGCTGCTGGTGCTGGACGAACCTTTTTCGGGCCTCGATACCGCCAGCGCGCTGGTGCTCCGCCGCGTCATCGCACGTCTGGCCGCGGCCGGAAAAGCGGTGTTCTTCTCGTCGCCCGTATTAGAACAGGCGGACCAGCTCTGCTCGCGTCTGGTGCTGCTGAAGGGCGGGGCGGTGGCGGCTTCGGGTCCGATGGAAGAAATGCGCGCCCGTTTCGCCGGCCTGGGCCTCGAAAGCGGATTCTTGCAGCTTACCGAGCCGGTGGATGCCGATGGAATCGCGGGAGAGATTGTGGATGCAGTGGCGGCGTGAATGCCGTGGGGCAGACCATCGTTTCTTGTGGTCTGCCAGCCGGGCTCTTTTCGATGCTCCTTTACCGCAGGGTGCCGGCGGCGGGATCGGCCAAAGCCGAAGACCCACGGATTTGCTCGAGGGCCGCGTGTACGGCAGACCACAAAGAACGATGGTCTGCCCCACGCAAAGCCGCTCCTGGTGTAGCTGAGGACTGACCGCCGATGACCGAACGCTTCAAACTCCGCGCCTTCCGTCGCCTGGTCGGGCATTTTCTCCATCGCCTGCTGCGCGGCAGCCAGGAGGAAGGGTCCGACTTCGAGCTCGGCGCCGGCGCGCTGCTCGGCCTGCTGGCAGCGCCTAGCGCTTTCATGACGTTCTTCATGCTGGAGGAATATTCCACCTTCCTCAATTGGATGCGCGGACAGTTGCACCGCGATCTGCTGGTGGCCTCGGCGCCCGACAAGTACTTGTTTCTGGCGCTGGCCATGGGCGTCACCGGCATCGTTACGGTGCTGAAGTGGGACCGCATTCTGCCGGATACGCAGGACTACTTGAACCTGGCGCCGCTGCCGGTGCGGGCGCGGACGGTCCTGCTGGCCAACACCGTCGCCATTGCCTTCGCGGTTGTAGTCTTTGTGGTGGACGTAAACGCCATTCCCACGCTGCTGTTCCCTTTGTTTGTCACCGCCGGCGCCGAAGCCCCGTTGGGCGTCTATCTCTCGTTCGCCGCCACCCACGCCGCGGTCACCGCGCTGGCCAGCGTGTTCACTTTCTGCGCCGTGTTTTCGGTGCTGGGGATTCTCTCCGCGCTGCTGCCGCGCCGGGTTTTTCGCGCCGCCGCGGCCGGGTTGAGCGCAGCACTGCTGGTGGCGTTCCTGGCGCTGCTGTTCAGCGCGCCGGCCGGGAGACCGCTGCTGAGAGACGTTGCCGCGCATCCGTCGTCGCCATCCGCCTGGCTGCCATCGGTGTGGTTTGTGGCCCTATACCAGCAGTGGCAGCATCGCGGCACGCCGGTCTTCCGGGTGCTGGCCAACCGCGCACTGGTTGCGACGGCCGCGGCTTTCCTGCTGATGGCGCTGAGCTATGCCGCCAGTTACCGGCGCCGCTTTGCCGCCGTGCTGGAAGGCGCGCCGCGCCAGTCGAAACGGCGCCTCGCGGCAGCGCTGCTGTGGGCTCTGGACCGCTTCGCGCCGCGTAAGGCAGGCTTCGGCCGCGCCTGCCACCGATTCGCGGTCCGGGCTCTGGTGCGCAGCGAGCCGCATCGGCTGGCCATCGCCGTGGCCTTGGGATTAGGCTGCTGGCTGGCAGTCGAGGAAGCCGCCGCCGGCCATTGGCTCGAGGCGCCGCTGGTTTCCGCCTACCTCTTGATTCTGGGACTGCGCGTGGCCTTCGAGATTCCCGCCCTTCTGCCCGCCAACTGGCTCTTCCGCGCCGTAGTGGAAGCTGCCAGCGCCGAGACCGGTCCGGTGGCGCGGCGTGTCATGCTGGCGTTTGTCTCGCTATGCGTATTGCTGCCGTGGTTTGTGGTGGGCGTTTGGCGCACCGGGCCGGCGGAGGCGCTGGCCGCGACCGCCTACGTGGCCGCGCTATCGGTGTGCCTCATCGAATTCCTGCTCGAGGGCTATCGCAAAATGCCGCTGGCCTGCCCCATGCCCGGCTTCCGCGATAATCTCCCCATGCTCTGCCTGCTGCACTTGCTGGGATTTGAACTTTTCACTCGGGCCGGCGCCGCGCTGGGAACGTGGATGCTGGCCGCACCGGTGCGCCTGTTGTTGCTGCCCGCCGCCATGCTGGCAGCCTGGCAGTGGAACCTTCGCCGCCGCAAAGACGCGCGCGAAGCCGGCGAGCTCGAAGAGGGACTGACTTTCGAGAGCCTGCCGCCTCCCGCGGTGGAGCGCCTCAATCTAAGCGGCTCAGGGTAAGGATTCGGTTTCGCAATTACGGTCACGTGTTCGGCAACCGCTCGGTTGCCCTGGAATACGTTACTGAATTTCCGGAACTGGGTGCTAAGGAGCCATCTGGTAGCACGGGCTTCAGCGGGCGCGCTTCAGCTTGACTTTGGCGCGTCCCGTCCATACCATAAACTCTTCGAAACGCTCTCTCATTAGCGGCTAAGCCCATGCCCTTACCGATCTGCTTGTTCCTCGAAAGCACGCCTGGACGCCTGCTTTCCCTCTCGCCGGTGGATCTCGCCATTGTCGCCCTGTACTTCCTGGCGGTGATCGGCATCGGATTCTACCTCAAACGGTTCGCGAAAACCGGCGAAGATTTCTTCCTCGCCGGGCGCGAGATGACCGCCTGGGTGGCCGGCCTCAGCTTTGTGGCCGCCAACCTGGGAGCGCTCGAGTTGATGGGCTGGGCGGCTTCGGCGTATCAATACGGCATTCTGGCCGCGCACTGGTATTGGATCGGCGCCATCCCGGCCATGATCTTCCTGGCCATTGTGATGATCCCGTTCTATTACATCTCCAAAACCCACTCCGTGCCGGGATACCTCAAGCTGCGCTACGGCGAACCGGCGCGCGCGCTTTCGGCCATCTGTTTCGGCTGCATGACGGTGCTGATGAGCGGCATCGACATGTACGCCATGGCAATCGTGCTGAAAGTGGTGCTCGGCTGGGACATCTACTTCAGCATCTGGGTCTCGTCCATTACCGTGGCACTGTACGTAGGGCTGGGCGGATTGCTTTCGGCCATTTTCAATGAGGTGCTGCAGTTCGTGTTGATCTGGCTGGGCGCGCTGCTGGTTTCGATCATCGGGCTGATCGAGGCGGGCGGCTGGAGCGGCATGGTGGCGCGCATCCACACCAATTTCCCGGCGCAGGACTACACGCATCTGTGGCGCACGCTGGGGTCGTACCACGACAATCCCATGGGAATCACCTGGGTCGGCATCGTCTTCGGCTTGGGCGCGGTGCTTTCGATGGGTTACTGGACCACCGATTTTCTGGTGGTGCAGCGCGTGATCTCGGCCAAGGATTTGCGTTCGGCGAAGACGGCCCCCGTGATCGGTGCGGCGTTCAAGATGTGCGTGCCGTTCATCGTGATTCTGCCGGGCTTGTTGGGGCTGGCGGTGCTGGATAGTCCGGGCCATCATTTCCTGGTAGGCGAAGACGCCGTAGCCGCGGCCCTGCAACATGGCCAGGTCTTGCACAGTTATAACGAAGTGCTGCCCATCATGCTGGCGCGCTATTGCGGGCCGGGGTTGCTGGGCCTGGGCATCACCGCGCTGATTGCCGGTTTCATGTCGGGCATGGCCGGCAACGTAAGCGCGTTCGCCACGGTGTGGACTTACGATATTTATCGCGCCATGTTCCGCAAGCAGGCCACCGACGCCCATTACGTGAAAGTGGGCCGATTGTTGACCGTGCTCGGTGTGTTGGTGTCGGTTGGCACCGCGTACCTGGTAATGCACTTCCACAGCATCATGGACTACGTGCAGGCGTTGTTCAGCTTCTTCATTGCACCGCTGTTCGGAACCGTGCTGCTGGGGATGTTGTGGAAGCGGACCACCGGGGCCGGCGGCTTCTGGGGCCTGCTGGCGGGGACGGTTTCGTCCATTAGTATGTGGGTCTGGGTCAATAAAATCGACCCGTCCGCGCTCCGGTACATCGCCATGTCGTCGGAAGCGAAGCCCATGGCCGAGAACATGTTTCGGGCTTTGTGGTCGGGCGTGATTTGCGTGTCGGTGACGGTGATTGTGAGCCTGTTGACGCGGCCGAGGCCCGAGTCGGAGCTCGCCGGGCTGGTTTACGGCTGCACCGATGTGCCTTCCGAAGGTGACCTGCCGATCTATCGGCGGCCCATTTTCTGGGCCGGCGTGGTGGCGGCGGTATTGGTCGTATTGCAAGTCATATTCTGGTAGCGAGGGACTATTCATATGAGCAATGGCAAGGGTCGTTCGATGACGTTCGGCGTGATCGTGGGCAATCGCGGATTCTTTCCCGATCATCTGGCTAAGAGCGGGCACGCGGAAATGACCGCGGCTCTCAAGAAGGCCGGTCACGGCGTGGTGATCCCCAGCGCCGAGGACACCAAGTACGGCGCGGTAGAAACGCGCGCCGAATGCGCCAAGTGCGCCGATCTGTTCAAGCGCCACCGCGAAGAGATCGATGGCATCATCGTCACGCTGCCGAATTTCGGCGAGGAGCGCGCCATCGCCGACACGCTGCGCCTGGCCGGGTTGAACGTTCCGGTGTTGATTCAAGCCACGCCGGACACGCCCGGCAAAATGCTGATCGCCGACCGGCGCGACAGCTTCTGCGGCAAGATGAGCGCCTGCAATAATCTGCGCCAGTACGGCATCAAGTATTCGTTGACTACGCTGCATACCGAGGCGCCCGATTCGGCCGAATTCCAAAAGGACCTGGAGTGGTTCGCGGCCGTATGCCGTATCGTCCGCGGCTTGAAGGGCTTGCGCGTAGGCGCCATCGGCGCGCGGCCGGCGGCGTTCAATACCGTGCGTTACAGCGAGAAACTGCTGGAGGCAAGCGGCATTTCGGTGGAAACCTTCGACCTATCCGAAGTGATGGGCCGGATCAACCACATGAAAGACAGCGATTCGGCGGCGGTGGAAAAACTGGCGGCCATTCGCAAGTATGTCCCCACCGACAGCGTTCCCGAACCCGCGCTGATGAAGATGGCCAAGCTCGGCGCGGTGATCGACGGCTGGATGGCGCAGACCCAGGTTTCCATCAGCGCCATTCAATGCTGGACGTCGCTCGAGGAATTCTTCGGTGTGGTGCCCTGCACGGTGATGAGCATGATGAGCGACAGCCTGCTCTCGAGCGCGTGCGAGGTGGATATCTGCGGCGTCATCGCCATGCACGCGCTGCAGCTTGCGTCCGGGACCCCGAGCGCGCTGCTCGATTGGAACAACAACTACGGCGACGACCCCGATAAAGCGGTCTGCTTCCATTGCAGCAACCTGCCCAAGCATTTCTTCAAGAACGTCAAAATGGATTTCCAGGAAATCATCGCCGGCACGGTCGGCCGCGAGAATACCTATGGCACCTGCGTCGGCACGGTGAAACCGGGAGCGATGAGCTTCGCGCGATTCTCCACCGACGATACGGCGGGCAAGATCCGCGGTTATGTGGGCGAAGGCGAATTCACCGACGATCCATTGCAGACTTTCGGCGGCGCCGGCGTGGTGCGCATTCCGCACATGCAGAAGCTGCTGCACTTCATCTGCGCGAACGGCTTCGAGCACCACGTGGCGGCGAACTTTTCGCAGGTATCGTCGGCGGTGCGCGAGGCATCGTCGAACTACCTGGGCTGGGACGTAGTAGCGCACGAGTAGCCGATGAACTGGCAGCAGTGACGGAGCAGTTGTGAGGTCATATGCGCGACCTGCTGAAAGAACTGCCGGAGGTTATCAACCGGAGTTTTGATGTTCTGGACTTGATCGTGGTTCGGCTAACCCTGTTGGGATTGGCAGCCATTGGCGCGTATACAGTTCTCTGCAAGCACTAAATTCGACATGCGGCGGGCAAGATCCGCGGCTACGTGGGCGAAGGCGAATTCACCGACGATCCATTGCAGACTTTCGGCGGGGCCGGCGTAGTACGGATTTCGCACATGCAAAAGCTCCTGCACTTCATTTGCGCCAACGGCTTCGAGCATCACGTAGCGGCGAACTTCTCGCAAGTATCGTCGGCCGTGCGCGAAGCATCGTCGAACTACCTGGGCTGGGATGTAGTGGCGCACGAGTAGCGGGAAACTGATTTCGCCGTGGGGCAGACCATCGTTTTTTTGTGGTCTGCCAATCAGGCTGTTTTGACGCTCTGAAGTCATCGAATGCTCGGGGTATGGCAGACCACAAACGACGATGGTCTGCCCCACAGTTTCCACCGGCTCACGCCCCGATGCGTTGTGGGGCAGGATGGTGTCCTGCCGCCGATTGTGAATCGGCGTTTCGCGGGCCGCTGGGAAACTGCCGAAAGCGGGTTGCCAACCCGCTGCAGGTTACCAACCTGCCCCACAGCCTCAGGCCATCCGTAACTGTAATTTGCAAGCCTCGGGGAATCGGGGACAGTAACCCCTGCGCCGGGTTTCCGTGCCTGCCTTCTCCTCGCGCCGCCAAGAAACACCGAGAGGGCTACTGACCAGGGCCGCCCGGTTTCGTTTTCGGGATCTTTTCTTGAGGGCCCCGGCTGTTGGCTCTCAAGTGCCTTTTGAATGGCGCTCACGTCTGCAAGGTCTTGCGGTCTGCCGGACGCAAGTTTAGCGGCGATAAGGTGGGCTAGCTTTAAACCAGTTCCAACCTTTTCAGCTTTATCTGGTCGGCGTGGACGCGGGCAAGATCGTACTGCGCTTGTTGCGCAAGCCAGCTTTCGGCGCTTCCGCCGAAAACCTTGGACAGCCTCACGGCCATTTCGGGCGATATGCCGCGCTTCTCGTTCACCAGCTCCGATAGCGTGGTGCGCGTCACTCCAAGGGCGGCAGCGGCGTTCGTGATGCTCAAGCCCAACGGCTCGATACACTGGCGCAACACAAAGCCGCCCGGGTGAGGGGGATTTTTCATAGGCATGGTGCAATCTCCTTTCAGTGGTAGTCCACATAATCGACATCTGGCGGCGTCCAGCCTCGCGAGAATATCGCGAAGCTCTACGACGTGTTCGCCAAATACGCCGCGCGGATCGTCGTCTTCGTGAAGGCGTCTTAGGCCCTTGTGACGGATCGACCGAATCATCCCGGACCGTAACGCGTAATGTAACGCATGCCAAGAGACAATTTTAGCAGGTCGCCCTTTCCTTTGCCGGCTGCCAACCGGCGCAATCCCGTGCTGCTAAAATCAGCCTGAAATGAGCATCGTAGCGGGTGTCGATTTTGGAACTCTGAGCGTGCGCGCTTCCCTGTTCGATAGCGCGCGCGGGCGTTTGGGCGCGGGTACCGCCGAGTATCCACTGTTGCGCAAACCGGATGATCCGGATCACGCCACCCAGAGCCACGCCGATCACATGCGGGCGCTGGCCGAAGCCATGCGGAGCGCCATCGCGCAGGCCGGTATCGATGGCCAGGAGGTGGAAGCGCTGGCGCTCGATACCACCGGCTCCAGCGTGATTCCGGTGGACGAGACGCTGACGCCCATCGACGATTACTACCTCTGGTGCGACCACCGCGCCTGGAAGGAAGCCGCCGAGATCACCGCGGTGGCGCATGCGCAGCGCCTGCCTGCCATCGAATGGTGCGGCGGCACGTATTCTTCCGAGTGGGGTTTCTCGAAGCTGCTGCACTGGCTGCGCCACAATCCGGAGAAGCGGGCACGCTTTGCCACCGCGCTGGAACATTGCGACATGGTGGCGGCCGTACTGTGCGGGGTCGCCAATCCCGCCGCGGTTTCCCGCAGCATTTGCGCCATGGGGCATAAGTGGATGTGGAATGCCGGGCTGGGCGGCTTTCCCCCGGAAGAGTTTCTCACCGCGGTGGATCCGTTGCTGGCCGGCGTTCGCCGCAAGCTCGACGGCCATTACCGCACCAGCGACAAAATCGCCGGTCATCTTGCGCCGGAATGGGCGGCGAAGCTAGGCTTGCGCGCGGGCATCCCGATTCCTACCGGCGCGTTCGATGCGCATTGGGACGCCATCGGCGCAGGCGTGAAGTTAGGCGACGTAGTGAACGTGGTCGGCACCTCGACCTGCATCATGGCCATCAGCGACGAAGCCCAACTGGTTCCGGGCGTTTGCGGCGTGGTGCCCGGGTCGATCGATCCGGCGCGCACCGGCATCGAAGCCGGGCTTTCGGCGACCGGCGACATCTTCGATGCGGTGGCGCGCCGCGCCGGAACCACCGCGCCAAAGCTCTCCGAAGGCTTGGAGACCTATCGCGCCGGCCAGACCGGCCTGTTGCGGCTGACGTGGGACAATGGCGACCGCACCGTGCTGGTGAACCCCGAGCTGAGCGGTGTGACGCTGGGCTGGCGGCTGACCCACACCGCGCAGGACGAACTGTTCGCCGCCATCGAAGGCACGGCGTTTCACACGCGCGTAATTCTGGAGCGGATGGAAGAACACGGCGTGCCGGTGCGGAGGGTGATCAACGGCGGCGGCATTCCACGCAAGAACCAGGTGCTCAACCAGGTGTACGCCAACGTGCTGGGCAAACCGATCCTGGTGCCCGATGGCGACGTCACCAGCCTGGGTTCGGCGATTTTCGCATTTCTGGCGGCGGGCGCGTTTCCCACCGTCGAGGCGGCGCAGGCCGCGCTTTGCCCGCCGTTCCGGACGATTGAACCGGAAATGGCCGCGGTCCGAACCTATCGCGAGCTCTACCCCCTGTACCGCAAGCTATATTTTGCTTTGGGGCAGCGGCAGTCGAAGGCGGTTGAGATCGGAGCCGTACTACCCGAATTGCGGCGCATCGCAGCGGCGGTGAAAAATCAAATCTGAGCCACGGATGAACACAGATAAACACGGATAAGACAAGAAAACAACTAAGACTTGCCTCGGTCTCATCTGTGTTTATCTGCGTTCATCCGTGGCTATATCTTTTCGCGGTTCTTACGGTCGCGGCTCGATTACGGGTGCCGTGTGTTTGCGGTCGCCTACTGGATGCGGATAAGGGTTTGCACATAGCCTCAAGCCGCGCGTCCATTTCTTCCTCTTCGATAAACTCGCCAAAGCAGGCTCGGGAGCAATGCCCAAAGCGTTGGGTGGCGCCGGGCGGCAATTGCGTAGCGCTGCGGCCGAGACGAAAATGGAAAGAATGCTGGAAAAACTGCGTGAGGAAGTTCTGGAAGCCAATCTCGAGTTGGTGCGGCGCGGCCTGGTCATCTTCACTTTCGGCAATGCCAGCGGGTTGGCGCGCGAAGAAGGCCTGTGCGTGATCAAGCCGAGCGGCGTGCCGTACGACAAGATGAAGCCGGCGGACATGGTCGTCACCGATCTCGACGGCCGCATTGTGGAAGGGCGGCTGCGGCCGTCGTCGGATCTGGAGACCCACGTGGCGCTGTACCGGGCCTTTCCGGAGATAGGCGGCGTGGTGCATACCCACTCGCGCCACGCGACGGCCTGGGCGCAGGCGGGCAGGGAGATCCCCTGTTTCGGCACCACCCACGCGGATTACTTCCACGGCCCCATACCGGTTTCCGCGCCGCTCACCGCGGAAGAAATCGAAGCGGGCTACGAAGCCAATACCGGGGTCGCCATCATTCGCCGGCTGGCGGGCACGAAGCCGCTCGATTGCCCCGCCATGCTGGTGCACGGCCACGCTCCCTTCGCCTGGGGCAAAGACGTGGCCGACGCCGCGCACAATGCCATCATCGTGGAAGAGTTGGCCACGATGGCACTGGAAACCCTCGCCATCAACCCCAACGCGCAACCGCTGTCAGCCGCCCAACGGGACAAGCATTTCTTCCGCAAGCACGGACCGGGGGCGACGTACGGGCAAGCCAAGTAAGGGTGGTTGCCTGCCTGCACCAAAATTGGTACAGTAATACATGGATCGGGGCCTGAAACGCCTTCCTGCGCGCTTCTACCGCTCCGACAGCGGGCGCGAGCCGGTGCGTGAGTGGCTGAAACGGCTTGAGCCGGAGGAACGGAAGATCCTTGGCGAAGGATATCAAGGACGTTGAGTTTTCATGGCTGATCGGCCTGCCGGTTGTTCGGCCCTTGGGCCGGGAGTTGTGGGAGGTCAGAAGCTACTTGCCGCGCGGGCGGACTGCGCGGGTTCTCTTCTGTGTAGCGCAAGGGAGTATGGTGCTGCTCCACGGCTTCATCAAAAAGACGCAGAAGACCCCGGAGCACGAGATTGACCTGGCGCTCAAGCGGATGAGGGGGAGTGTAGCATGAAAAAAGCAAACGTCGGGACATCCTTCGATAGCTGGCTCAGCGAGGAGGGCATTCGGGAGGAAGTCACCGCGACCGCCGTCAAGCGTGTTCTCGCCCGACAGGTGGAAGCGGCCATGCGCGAGAAGAACTTCTCGAAAGCGGAGATGGCGCGAAGGATGCAAACCAGCCGGGCAGCGCTTGATAGGCTGCTGGATCCGGAATATGACGCGGTGACCTTGAGCACACTCAGAAAGGCCGCCACGGCCGTAGGGCGCCAACTCTGGTTGGAACTCCGGTAAGACGTTCACGAAACTTCGGCTGGGACCGGGCTTGGGCTGCGCGATGCCAGCCAGAGCGCTAGCATGGTGCGATCGGCCACGAATTCCATGGCGATGAGGCCCACGAAAACCGGCACCGCCAGGCCCACCGCTTTGGCGTACAGACTGTCCAACCCTTTTTCGCCCTCTGAGGGGCATGATAGCGCGCTGGCACTCCGGGTTGTGTTCTTGCTATCCCAGAATGCTGTCGGCGTAACACACCCCGAAGTAGTTCCAATGGGCGCCGGCGGGGCGTGGTTTGGCGTATTGGGCGCAATCGCGGCGGTGAAGCACGGCTTCGGTTTGGTTTTGGTTGGCCGGGTCGGTCAGGTCCCAGCCAATGTTGCCAGTCTCGGAATCGCGCAGAATATGCGGGTTCCGAACCCAGGCGCTAGCCTTCGCATCCCAGATGTGATAGCAGCCGCCGTTCCAGCGGCAAACGGCTTCGTAGGTGAGCTGCTCGGGGGTGTAATCGCGGCGGTTGGAGGACAGGTATTGGAGGGCGGCGGCGCGCTTGGCGGCAAACAGTTTCAGACCCGCATCCAGGTTGCGCTGCCAGTTCCATACCCGATCGAAGGTGGGAGGCGGCGTGGTGAGTTGGCAGATGCCGTAGCCCACGTCGAAGGCGCGCACGGGTTCGCCTTCGGAATTGAAATGCCGGCAGCCGGTCTCGTGTTGGAGAATGCGGACGAAGCCATCGGAACCGGGCTGCGCGGCCAGGTAGGCGGCAACTTGATCTTCGGTGGGATTCGTCCCGGCGACTCGGACCGTGACGGAAGCGGACTCCTGCCCGGCGCCAGCACGGACCGCGAGGGCGCCGCCATAATTGCGGATGGCGTCTGCAGCGTCCCACGCGTTGCCCGAGGTCTCCGCTTGGCCGGATGCCTGGAAAAGACCCCACGCAATTGTCCACTGCCAGACATGCGGGCCGCCGGCGTCCGTGGTGAAGACAATAGGGGGCCATTCGGGCACGGCGCCGATCGTGAAAACTTGGTTGGGAGCGGGCCGGATCAATCGCATTGTCACTCTCAGGCAGCGGCGGCTTGGGGTTTTCCGAGGCAGCAGCGTTTGTGCTTTTTGCCGCTGCCGCAGGGGCACGCCTGGTTGCGGCCGATTTTGGGCGCGGGGCGGCGGTAGGGCTCCTGCTTTTGTGCATTCTTGTGCATATTTTCGGGTTCTTGGGTGGCTACGACGGCGGCATCGTTGAGGTTGGCGCCGCTGGACAGGGCGTCGAGGACCTTAAGTTGTTCTTTGTTCAGCTCGGAATCGGTCATATAAGAACCAGTCGTCGGCCTTACGATAGCGGACGAGCAGGCGGAAACGGGGTGGGCAGAACGGGCGGATTGGCGGTAGCACGATGAAACGGCGGGAGTAAGAAATATTCGGAAGTTTTGTGACCGTAAAGCGGCCAATCGCGACTTTTCTGCGAAATTCGGCGCAAGCACTGGAAAGCAGACGGGATTGGCGGAATAGCGGCGCAAAAGGGTCTGGCCGATGGGAGGAGGACACCGGCGACAAGATCGCCGGCGCTACGGCCCACGCCACGAGGGTTCACAGAAGTGCGCTCGGTGTCACCAGGCGATCTGGCGGGGCTTCCGCTACAATACCCGCAATGGCTTTGCTGGACGTGATTTTAGGACGGCCGTTGTCTTCGACCGAGGAACGAGGAGAGAAGATCGGGCCGGCGGCGGGAGTTTCGATTTTCGGGCTGGATGCGCTGAGCTCGGCGGCGTACGGTCCCGAGGCCGCGCTGACGCTGCTGATTCCGCTGGGAGCGGCGGGAATCGCCTACATCGTTCCGGTCAGCTTCAGCATCATCGTGCTGCTCGGGATTGTTTACTTCTCCTATCTACAGACCATTGCGGCCTATCCGGGCGGGGGCGGCTCCTACACGGTGGCTCGCGAGAACATCGGCGCGGGGGCCGGCTTGCTGGGCGCGGCGGCGTTGATGATCGACTATGTTTTGACGGCCGCGGTGGGAATCTCCGCGGGCGTGGGTGCATTGGTATCGGCGGCGCCGGGCTTGCAGCCGCACATTTTGAGCCTGTGCCTGGGCATTCTGGTAGCGATTACGCTGGTCAACCTGCGCGGAGTGCGCGAGACCGGCGGCATCTTCATGGCGCCGACCTACCTTTTTGTGGCTAGCCTGTTGGCGATGATCGCCATCGGCCTAGTGAAGACGCTGCTCTCCGGCGGCCATCCGGTCGCGGTGGTGGCGCCTCCGCTGCCGAGCCCAGCCAAAGCGGCCGTGAGTACCTGGTTGTTGCTGCAGGTTTTCGCGAGCGGCTGCACGGCCATGACCGGGGTGGAGGCGGTGAGCAACGGGGTGAGAGCCTTCCGCGAGCCCACCGCGAAGAATGCGCGCATCACCCTGACATTGATCATCGCCATTCTGGTGATTCTGCTGGCGGGGATCGCCTATCTGGATTCGGCGTACCACATCGCGGCCACCGACCCCGGCGTCCCGGGCTACCGAAGCGTGCTAGCGATGATGCTAGGCGCCATCATCGGCAACGGGCCCTTTTATTACATCGCGATCAGCTCCATTCTGCTGGTACTGGCGCTCTCCGCCAATACCGCCTTCGCCGATTTTCCACGGCTTTGCCGGATTGTGGCCGGCGATGGATACCTTCCGCGATCTTTTGCCACTACTGGGCGCCGGCTGGTCTATTCGCAAGGCATCTGGGTGCTGGCGGGGCTGACGGCGGCGCTGCTGGTCCTGTTTGGGGGCGTGACGGACCGGCTCATTCCGCTGTTTGCGATCGGCGCATTCATGGCCTTCACGCTTTCGCAGGCGGGAATGGTGATGCACTGGCGCCGCCGCCGTCCGCTTGCTTGGCACTCGGTGGCGCTGAACGGGCTGGGCGCGGTAGCCACCGGAATCACCGTGCTCGTCGTTCTGGTGGCAAAGTTCGTAGCGGGCGCCTGGGTAACGCTGGCGCTGATTCCGCTCCTGCTGATCGCCATGGTCTCGGTGAAGAGGCATTACGGGCGAGTGTCCACCGAAATCGCCAGCCGCAACCCGGCCGATCTTTCCAGACTGACCGCGCCCATTGTGATTATCCCGGTTCAATCCTGGACCAAGGTGACGGAAAAGGCGCTGCGCTTTGCCTACACCGCCTCGCACGACGTTCGCGCCGTGCATGTGGACTCCGAACAAGAGGACGAGAACCGCTCTTGCGATTGGTGGGCGGAATACGCCGAGGCGCCGGCCCGAAGGGCGGGTTTGCCGCCGCCGAAACTGGATCGCGCGGTTTCACCCTACCGCTTCGTCTTGCGGCCCATCGTGGACTATGTGTGCAGAGTGGCCGAGGAGAACCCCGACCGCTACGTTTCCGTGGTGGTGCCGGAGCTGTTCGAACGGCACTGGTACCATTACATGCTGCATAACCAGCGCGCCGAGGTGCTGAAAGCCTTGCTGATGTTGCGGGGCAATCCGAGGATCGTGGTGGTGAGCGTGCCTTGGTATTTAAAGGAATGAATTCGCAAGGCGACGGGTGCAGGCGGAAACGCCTGCTCCACCTGCTCGACACAGCTTGTGAGCCGGTCGGGTGACCCGATAGTAACCTTCTGCTAACGATCGACAGGATTGAACGATCCGGAAGCCACTGATAGCTTGTTACATAACGTTCCTTTCTTAACTGACTAGGGGCCAATCGGTCGGCGACTCACCGGTTGGCCCTCCCGGAATTTCCTCCCTCTTTGAATTTTCCCGACCGGTACCGTAAGCTCTTAGAATGGGTTCTACCGTATCCGCCCGAAATGCCCGCTTTCGCAGCCGGCGAACAGCCAATTTCACCGAATCCGTCATCCGCGAGATGACCCGCCAGGCTTTGCAGCACGGCGCCACCAACCTGGCCCAGGGGTTTCCCGACTTTCCGGCCCCGGAAGTGGTGAAACTGGCGGCGATGGAGGCGATCGGGGCCGATATCAATCAATATGCGATCACCTGGGGAAGCCGGGGCCTGCGTCAGGCTATTGCAGCCAAATATTTGCGGCACTATAACTTAGAGTTCGATCCGGAGCGCGAAATCACGGTTTGCTGCGGCGCTACCGAGGGCATGATTGCCTCCATGCTGGCGATTGTCGACCCTGGGGATGAAATCATCGTGTTCGAGCCCTTCTATGAGAACTACGGCCCGGACGCGCAACTCTGCGGCGCGACTACCCGCTACGTGACCCTCCACGAGCCCGACTGGGCCTTCGACCCGGATGAGTTGCGCCGCGCCTTCTCGCCGCGCACGAAAGCAATTATATTGAATTCGCCCAACAATCCCACCGGAAAAGTATTCACCCACATTGAATTAGGCGTGATCGCCGGTCTTTGCCAAGAATTCGATGCGATTGCCATAACAGATGAAATCTACGAGCACATTCTCTACGACGGAGCGGTTCACTGCCCAATGATGTCCATCGAGGGCATGCGCGAGCGGACCATTCTGGTGAACAGTATGAGCAAAACTTATGCCGTCACCGGCTGGCGGGTAGGCTGGGTGCTGGCCGCCCCGCAATTGACCGACTCCATCCGGAAAGTCCATGATTTTCTTACGGTTGGCGCGGCGGCCCCGCTGCAGCATGCGGGGGCGCTGGCACTCTCCCTGCCGGATTCTTACTATGAAGGTCTTGCAGCGGATTACGCCGAGCGCCGCTCCCAGATCCTCAGCGCGCTCTCAAACGCCGGTTTTCGCTGCTTCCGCCCGAGCGGTGCGTACTACGTGATGACGGATATCTCAGTATTTGGCTTTAGCGATAACCTTTCCTTTGCCCGATTTCTAATTGAAAAAATTGGGGTTGCTGCGGTCCCTGGTTCGAGTTTCTACGCATGATCGGAAGGTGGTAGGCAACAAATTCGCTTTTGTTTTTGCAAGAAGTATGAGACTCTAAAACTAGCTAGCCAGCAATTGATGAGTATCACCACACAGCTTTAATTGCTGGGCAAGGAGGCATGTATGCTCCCCGAATTTCTGATACCCGAGTCAACCGTGCGCGAATCCGGCACGGGGCCGGAAATTTACATTGGGAGCCATGAGGGTGAGACGTTGCATCTCAACCTTGGCATCACCCGCATCATTGAGCAGGAGAGCGTTGACATCTCGATTTGGGGATCGAGCGACGGCGCCGTCTGGTCCGCCAAGCCTTTGGTTTCCTTTTCGCAGAAGTTTTATTGCGGCAACTATCAGATTCAGCTCGATTTATCCGATTTCCCCGAAGTTCGTTACTTGCGCGCCAAGTGGCAGTTGAACCGTTGGGGAAAAGGGGATTCCAAGCCCCTGTTTACGCTCTATTTGTTTGCCTCGCAAGCCGTAGCGCTCACGGTCGGCGCTCCCGCATAGGTTCGCAAGGCCTGTCGCGCGGAAGCCTGCGGTAACCACGGCAAGTCTGGTATTCTTTGAGGTGATCGCACTCGAAGACTGCCATGATCACGCGTGAAGAAGCGCTAGACCTATTTCGCTCCGGCGATCTGATTGCCGTTGGGATGGAAGCCGACGCCATCCGCCACAAATGGCATCCCGAAGGCATTGTTTCTTACATAATCGACCGCAATATTAATTACACAAATTTCTGCACTGAATATTGTTCTTTCTGTGCGTTCTACCGGCCCATGGGGCACGCCGAAGGTTACGTGCTGGCGAAGGAGACGATCTACCAGAAGATCCAGGAGACCATCGATCTGGGCGGCACCGGTGTGCTGATGCAAGGCGGTCTGCACCCTGATTTGAAAATCGAGTGGTACGAGGACCTGTTTCGCGGCATCAAGCAAAGGTTTCGCATTCACCTGCATTGCCTGTCGGCCCCCGAGGTCACCAACATCGCCGAGGTTAGCGGTTTGAGCCTGCGTGAGACCATCCGGCGGCTACAGGATTCAGGTCTGGATTCGATTCCCGGCGGCGGCGCCGAGATCCTGGACGACGACGTGCGCCATCGCGTCAGCCGCCTGAAGTGCTCAGTCAACGAATGGGTGGACGTGCACCGCACCGCACACCAACTGGGCATGCGCACCACCGCCACCATGATGTTCGGCTGCGGCGAAACAATCGAGCAGCGCATGAACCATCTGGAGCTGGTCCGAAATCTGCAAGAGGAGACCGGCGGATTCACCGCCTTCATCCCGTGGACATTCCAGCGCGAGAACACCTCCCTGGGCCGATTCGTCAAGGAAGAAGCTACCGCGGTGGAATACTTGCAGACGCTGGCGATCTCGCGGATTTACTTGGACAACATCGAAAACGTCCAGTCCTCGTGGGTGACGCAAGGTCTTAAAACCTGCCAGCTTGGCCTGCGCTTCGGGGGCAACGACGTGGGCAGCATCATGATCGAGGAAAACGTGGTTTCGGCCGCCGGCGCGCACCACCGCGCCAGCGAGGAGGAATTACGCCGGCTGATCCGGGATGCTGGGTTTGTGCCTAAGCAGCGGGACACGTTGTATCGGACGTATTTTTTGAATTGAGCTTTCCGCTTCGCCGAAACTGCCGCGGGCCGGAGCCGATGGCTCAGTTAAAATTCATGCCGCACATGCCGGGGTTGCTGCACGGGCCGCCGCTCGGGCACGCCGGGACGTCCCGGGTCTTGTCGCCGCCGGCATGGGCGGCGAAGGTGGAGAGTTCCTGCTTGAGATGCTTTTGGCCGCACTGGGGGCATTCGAGCTCCGCGGTTTCGGCCTGGCGGCGCACCAGCTTTTCGAATTTCGTTCCGCAATCCTGGCAAAGATATTCGTAGATTGGCATGGCTCTATTCCACTATTAGAGTACAAATGCGGTCCATAATGCTACGAACCTGGGAGGCGGGCGCGCCGGCGTTGTTGACGATGATCGAAAACACCAGCCATTGGCCGGACCGCCGCTGCGCGTAACCGGAAAGGGCATTGACGTGGGCCAGCGAGCCCGTCTTGGCGTGGATGCGGCTTTTGGCTGGGCCGTCGATAAAACGCGACATCAGCGTGCCGTCCTCACCAGCGAGCGGTAGCAGGTCGCGCCACGCGTCGCGCCATGGGGAATCGTTCATGTAGCGCAACAATCGCACCACGGTGGCAGGCGTGACCAGGTTCGATCGCGACAGGCCCGATCCGTCGCTGAGCGAATAACCTTCGGGCGAGATTCCCACCGAGGCGAGAAAGTCTTTCAACTCCTCAAGCCCGGCTTCGCGGCTGCCCTCGCCGCGACGCGCCAGGCCGACGGCGCGCAAGGCCATCTCGGCGTGCAGATTCTGGCTGACCTTGGCGGTGATCTTCAGATCTTCCGCCAACGCCGGCGAGGTGTGCCGTGCGAGCTCGACGGCGGAGACCGGGAGCGCCGGCGCCACGGGCGGGCCGTTCCCTATCGGCCCACTGCGGGTGGGGTATCGATGCTCGGCGCGAGCTTCGCCATCGACGGTAACGCCGCGCTCTTCGAGCGCCTTGCGGAATGCCAGAGCGGCGTAGAGCGCCGGATCTTCAATGCCCAGTTCCAAATCGTCCGGAGGGGAGGCTACGGGCAGGGCGCCCCGGAGGTCGATATGAAAGCTGCCGGCGAGGCGCTCGAAGCGCACCCTTCGCTCGCCGCCCGGGGCAATGGTTTGCACGCGATTATCGATGGTGTAATACTCCAGCGGCGGGTTCAGCTCGAGCGCGGCGGCGGCGCCAACCTCCGCGCCGGGCCGGACGCGCAGCAGGAAGGCGTTGTCGTTCACGGTGAGCGCGGAAACCGGCGCGCCGTATTCGAATTGCGGGTCGCCGATGGACCAGTTCTCGACGTATGGCTCCCAAACATAGCGGGTGTCGTCGCCGACGATGCCGCCCGAAACGCGCCGGATGCCGCGCGCCACGATCTGGTCGGCCAGATCTTCGATGGCGGCCAGGGGATTGCCGGTCACCGGACCGGGTGTGTAGGGGACGGTGCGCGCGGATAGGTCGGGGTCGCCGCCGCCTACCAGGCGAAGATCGCCGGCGATGCGCCCGTCCGGATCGGCCAGCGCCTGGGCCACGACGCGAGTCTCGAAGGTGTAATCCGGCCCCAGCCGGTTGAGAGCGAGCGCGATGGTGAAGAGTTTGGTGTTGGAAGCCGGAACGAAGAGCTTGTCTTGGTTTTTCGAGTACACCACTTGGCCACTCTTCAGGTCGCGAATCTCGATGCCCCAAAAGGCTGCGTTGGCGGCAGGGGAACCGTTCAGCAGCTTATCGATGCGGGCGGCGAGATTGGCGGCCGAAAGAGCCGGGCTGAAGGCCAGGGCGAGGGGAAGAAGAAGTGCTGCGAGATACGGTGGGACAGACCATCGCCGCTTGTCGTCTGTCAGGCAGGCTGCCCCTGAGCGAAACATGACAGACGACGAAAACCGATCGTCTGTCCCACCGGTTGTTCTCATCTTCCGGTCACCTTCGATTCCAGCCAGATTAACGCCAGCAGTGCCGCCACCACGAAGGTTCCCAGCAACGGGATACCAATGACCACGCCGACGCCGCTGAAATAGGCGATGTAGCCCAGCGAAGCCGGCGCCAACAAGCCGCCCACCTGCGCCAGCGAAAAAATGCCGTTGAAGAACCCGGGATGATAATAGGGAAACCGGCGCCCGATGGTCTCGGCCATCAGCGGGTAAATGCTGGCGAAACCGGAACCCAGGAAAAAGGCTCCCGAGCCGGCGCCGAACCCGTTGGGAGCGGCATAGAGAAGCAGACAGCCGAAAAGCGCCGCCGCCACACTGACCAACAGCAGCATTCGGTGGCGAACCCGCGGCAGCAGCGCGACCGCGATAGACCGCCCCACCAGCAGGCAGAGCCAGTAGAACGCCAGCAGAAATAGGGCTTCCTCGGGGCTCATTCCCACACGCCGAATCAGGAAGATGGGCATCCAACCGGCTACCGCCCACTCGTTGCCGAACTGAAAGAAAAGCAATAGCGCCATCAGAATGGCGCCGAAACTGCGAAAATCCCGGACGGCCTGGCGGAGCGTGGGCTGTGAATTCTCCGGCCACGGGGCGAAGTTGCAGCGGGCGTAGAGAATGGCGAACAACGCCGGGATGGCTGCCATAAACACCAGAATGGTGCGGACCGAGTAGGCATAGAAGGTCCCCGCCACCAGCAGAGTGGCGGTGAGACAACCGAGACCATACCAGATGCCGCCGCGCACCGCCGTGCCGGCCGGATCTTCTTGATACGCCGGAGAGATGGCGCGGAACAGTCCGAGGTTGAGCGAGCCGGCCGCCGCGCCCAGAACCAATAAGCCAATCGCGCGCAGCCAATTGGAAAGGGGAGGGGGAACCAGGGCCAGGTAGAGAAGGGCGACGGAAGCTAAGGCGCTAGCGAGCGAGAGAACCACTGGCAATCCCCGGGCCGCAATCAGCTTACGTGCCCAAACCAGCGGCGCGACGACTCCCACGGCCAGGCTGAGAAAATCGTTTCCCACGGCGACGAAATCGGGCGGGTCTCGATGATACCCCCAAGCGGGAAGAATGGCGCCTAAGAGCGCCATCAAGAAGCCCGAGAGCATGAATCCGGCCAAAGCCCGTTCGCAGTCGGAGCGCCGGGTAGACGCTGCGGGTACCGGGTTAGCGGGCGCCGAACTCACAGCCTTCGATTGTAACGCGTTCGATTTTATGAATGTGCCCGGTAGGGCGTTCTGTGGAAATCCGGAGCGGGCGATTCGGATTTCGGGAATCGAGCGCTTTCCGGGTAAATGGGGACAGTCCCCGTTTCTTAGGCGGTGGGATTGGGAAATCAACGATTTACAAGGCGATAAATGGGGTCAGGCCCTCATTGGGATGAGGCTCATCGGACTGGCAGGCGACTTGCATAGTTATCGACAGGGCTATTTGAGAGTTTTCCGCTTTGGGTGAGTTGCCTCCTTAGTAGGCTGCCAGCCCCGCGCCGTTTGTGGCGGCCGCGGGGCTTTTTTCTTTTGGTACACTCGATATTCTCCAAACAATGACGGGACACTACGCTCGATGGATTGACCGCTGGGAGCGTAAGCTCGCCACCCGCGACACGAACCGGGTTGTGCGCCCTTTTGAATGGGGTACGGACTGGCTGAATGCGATAGGTTTTCCCGCCATTTCCGCCGATCCCGATGACCCGGCCACCGCCCTCGATGGGTTTACCGCTCAAGCCCTGGCCGACAGCGAGCGCTTCTATCGTTACCGGACGCCGTCCGATTGCCGGCTGGCTGACGGCGAGTTGACGTTTACCAGCCCGGTACGCTCGTTCGAACCCGCAAATAATACCGTCCATGCGCGGTGGTTTCCGGCGCGGCAGGACAATGGCAGGGCGTTAGTTGTGCTGCCCCAATGGAACGCGGGGCCGGACGGCCACCTGGGTCTGTGCAAGTTGCTGAACAAATTCGGAATCAGCGCGTTGCGTATGACCATGGCGTATCATGCCGAGCGCATGCCGAAGGAACTCGAGCGCGCCGATTACCACATGTCAAGCAACATCGGCCGCACGGTGCATGCCTTTCGGCAGTCGATTATCGACGTGCGCGCCTGCCTGGACTGGCTGGAGCAGCGGGGCTACGCACGCCTTGGGATTCTGGGAACGAGTTTGGGCTCGTGCGTGGCGTTCATCGCTACCGCGCACGACGCGCGTGTGCGCACCGGCATCTTCAACCACGTCTCGCTGTACACGTCCGACGTGGTATGGACCGGCCTTTCCACGCAACACGTGCGCAAAGGCTTCGGCGAAACGGTGACGCAGGACGACCTGCGGCGCTACTGGTCGGCAATCAGCCCCGGCGTGTACCTGGAACGAATGCGGGGCCGGCACATCCACAGCCTGCTGGTGTGGGCTCGCCACGATTCGAGCTTTCTGCCGGTGTACTCCCGGCAGGTATTGCGCTCGTACCGGGAGATGGCCCTGCCGCACAAAGTCTTCACTCTGCCCTGCGGGCATTACACTACCGGCCGGTTCCCGTTTAACTGGATGGACGGACTGGCGATGTGCCGGTTTGCGGCGCAGAGGTTGTAGGACGCTGACAGTCCATTACCGCGGTAATATGAACGCGTGGCGATTGCGCGGTCGAAGGTCACGGCACAAGGTCGGGTTTCCGTCCCGGCGGACGTGCGCCGGAAGCTCGGCGTCGGGGCGGGCTCCGTTCTGGACTGGGACGAAGAGGATGGCAGAATCGTGGTCCGCCGCGCGGGCAGCCTCAGTTCCGAGGATATTCATCGAAGGCTATTCGGCGCTGCCCCTCCGGAGGCGCGAAGCCTCGATGAATTGAGGGAAGGTGTCCAGCGCTACGCACGATGGCGCCGCGCGCGCGACTGAGATTGTGTATTGGAAGGACGATTATGAACGGACAGCCTATGCTTTGCCTGGCAGTAGTTGCGCTTTTTGGAATCGGGCAAGCGCTACGCGGTCAGAGCGAGCCGAAGGAAGGGCCCAGGCTGGATCTTGGGAACGTTGGGGCAATTCCTCAGATATACGTCTCCCTACGGCTGCGCGCCCCGGACAAACAAATATTCGTCCCGTATTGCGGCCAATCAAAGATCGGAACCTGGGACAAATCACTGTTCGCCCCGTACCAGTCACAGGCCGTAGCGAATACGACACGAATTCTGTGCACGGCTGGAACGCACTTGCAAGTTCGGAGCGGAGCCGAATGGGTTCCCGCTGGTGCGAGAACAACCTTCGGAATCCTGGGCCGGCTCCCGCTGGATCTGGCGGACGGCGTCCTGATTGCCCCTGGGAGCGAACTGTCCTTTGAATACGAATTCAGCAGGCGATATTTCCAGGTCGAGCCCGGCCAGCTGTTGCGCGTAATCGTCGACCTCTGGCCTGACGAAGAATCTATGAAGAGCGGCAGACCGAGCACGAAGATCGCCAGCCCGCCGTTCGAATGCCCCCAGGACGTTCCTATCTTGCCACCACGAGGACCCCTGCGCTAACCCGACGGTCATGCGACTGCTGTTGCGCTCCTGCGATTAGACGCAGCGGAGTATTTAGCCACCGAGCCTTTGTGCTTCGTGCCCGTTCGACAGGTCCGTACCACCAGCCGGCGACTGGTGGCATGGGCTTCAACCTGTGATGGACAGACCGGGAGGTCTGTCCTACTGGGCCGGCGGTTTCTTGCGCGGGCGGACGCTACGCTTCTTCGCCTGGCCGTCGCCGGAGCTTTTTCGCGGAGCGCGGGGGCGGCGCTGCGGTTTCGGCGGCGGGAGGGGCTCGGGGATTTCGCCGGTGGCAGTGGGCTGGCCGGGCACGATCGGTTGCGGCTCGTCCACTTCTTCCTCTTCCGGCAGGGTTTCGGGCTCGGGGGCCGGCGGCGGAGCGGGCGGATGGAACTCGGCGCCCAGATACACGCTGAGTCCCTGTTCTTCATCGGCCTGAACCCGCACCAGTCCCTTGTCCTGCGCGAAGTTGAGCAGCTCGGTGAATTCCTGGAACCCGAACTGGCGCCAATCGAAATTGGGCTGTTCCTCGCGCACCCATTCGGCCAGGTCGTCCACATGGGCGCCGCTGTCCACTTCGAGCCGGTGCGTTTCCAGCACGTCGCGCAGCAAGGGAATCGCCTGCTCGGGTTTGGCGCTCGGTTTCTCCGCTACGGCGCCACCCTTCAGCCGGATCATGTAG
>Ga0187848_10000753_pt1 | contig 28902 bp, 29 predicted proteins | sample June2016WEW_4_40_FD_132424 | JGI IMG/M metagenome (GOLD analysis project Ga0187848, IMG submission 132424) | Peatland microbial communities from SPRUCE experiment site at the Marcell Experimental Forest, Minnesota, USA - June2016WEW_4_40 | ecosystem: Environmental > Terrestrial > Soil >... | reverse complement strand
GGGTTTGGCTGCTTGGTTGACAGCAACAGCTTAACTCCGTGGGGCCCGCCTTCCAAACAAAATCAGGTGGTTTTGTTTTATTTCAACAACTTCGCTTCCTTTTGCAAGAGGCTCGTGTGACTGAGAAATGGAGGCAGGCGATTTTCAGAGGGGGACGCCAACTTTCAGGCAAACTGGAAAACACGTAGCCTGTCACCGGTTTCTCCGTCCAGAGCCAAATTGAAAAGATAAAGGGAATGTTCCGGTGGCCGTTCATAACAACAATCGAACTAGATGAGCGTACTTCGCTCTTTGCGTCAGATCTCGCGCGAGACCACAACCTAGCGCCCGCGGACGCCGTCCACGCGGCTTCGGCAATTCTGTGGAAGGCTGACGCGCTCCAGGCATGGGACCGGGACTTAGTTCCATCTCACATCTCATCCCAGTGGAGCAGCCACAATTTATTTCATCGCAGACAAAATTCGAGGGCATGGAGAGGAACCGTCTTGGCCCGACTCCTGAGGATTTCGAGAACGGCGGGGAGTGAAAGGGGCACCAACACCACCAGTGGGACGAATGGGCGCGACTCGACAATACCGTGGGAATGCTCCTGAATGCCCCAAAGCAGGCCTGGTGAAGTAAGCGGAGAAATTGGAGCGACGCCAAGAAGAGAAAAGACGCGGCCTGCGCACCTGAGCGTCAGATCCAAGGGCAAGGCGGACACGGACGCCCGACGTCCGGCGCGGCCATTGTCTCCGAAAAATGACAACCCTCGAATTCAGACCGACGCGTCCGATATCAGCGATTGAGACGCTGCTCTTCGGCCGCCACTCGGCGCTGCAGTTGCTCTCTGGCATGGGCGGCCAGTTGGCGGCAGGCTCTCGGATCGGGCAGGACGCCTTGTTGGCGCTTCTCTAAGCGGTCCCACAGGTTGGACACATCGGGATGGGTGGTGAGGAGAATGTCGCAGGGCACGGCGGCGAGAAATGCGAAGCTCTTTTCGAAATCCTGGACGGCGCCGGGATACTCGCGGCTGCGCGTGAACTGGAACGCGCCGGCCGAGACGGGCGTCAGGCTATCGGCATAAACCATGTTCAGGCAGCGGCTGTCTTGGCACGACGTCCACGTCCAGCTCGTGCCGCCGGGTGTGTGTCCCGGCGTCAGGTGGGCCGTGACCACGACCTCGCCGGCGCGAAAGCTTTCGCCGTCCCGCAAGGTCTCGACATGCTTGACCAGCGCAATCGGCGGGATGGCGCCGTACTGGGGATCGTCCCGTCCCAGGCCGGTTTTGGTCATCACAGCGGCGCTCGACTGGCTGGCCACGACCCGGGCTCCGCTCAGCCGCTCGAGTTAAGCGATGCCGCCGGCGTGATCGATGTGGACGTGGGAGTTGACGATCAGTTTCACATCCTGGATGCGAAAGCCCAGCGACCGGATGTTGGCCACGATTTGCGGAACCGACTCCGGCAGTGCTCCATCCATCAGCACATGGCCGGTCCTGGACGTCACCAGGATCGAGCTCAACCCATGCGGTCCGACGTAATAGGTGTTCCCGTAGACCCGAAACGGCGTCTGGGGCCGATTCCAAGCCGCGCACTCGGTGCACGCTGTCGCCGGCTGCTGCCCCGGTAAAGATCCCGCGCACGCAAGAAATAGCGGCAGTGCCAAGCGTCGCAGGAAGGCCGCTACAGAGTGAGTGGTCACGTACCCCCGAGTCTGGCAGGTGCCGAGAGCCACAGTCAAGGCGAGTGGCAGGAGGTGAGCCGACGAGGGTAGGGCATGGGGTCAGGGCAAAGACGACAGACGACAAAAAAACGATCGTCTGTCCAAGGTCTGTCCCACCTGTCTGGCGACTCCCATGGTTGACAGGCGTGATAGACCTAGAGCGAAATACGGTACAATGCGTCTCGGATAGTGAAACCTATGAGCACCTCAAACATCAATACTCTTCCGATTCGAGAGTCCGATTGTGTCCGGCGTGGCACCAACCGGCGGAAAGGCCGCACGACCTGGATTGCGCCGGGTTCCGCGGCGGTGCGGCACCTATATTATGGGCGCATCATTTTGGAAAGCGGGGATCGACCGGTTCGCTTTGAGACCGGTGGAGTGGAGACCGGCCTGATTTGCCTGAACGGCGGCGGCACGGTAACCGCAGGGCACGGTGAATTCGCGCTTGGCCGGTACGATTCCCTCTATGTTCCGCGCAATTCCGAAGTAGAGGTGGCGGCGGGCGCGGATGGCTGCGATCTGGCCGAAGTGGCGGCGCCGGTGGACAAACATTACCCCATGAAGCTGGTGCGCTACGGGGAGGTGCGGGAGGACCCGACGCTGCATTTTCGCACCGGGGGGCCGACCTCGTCGCGCGAAGTGAATATCCTAATCGGGAAGAACGTGGAGGCCGGGCGGATTGTGGCGGGCGTGACGTTCAGCGATCCGGGCAATTGGACGTCCTGGCCGCCGCACGAGCACGCCCAGATGCTGGAAGAGGCCTATCTTTATATCGATATGCCGGAGCCGGCATGGGGACTGCAGTTGGTCTACACGAACCCGCGCGAGCCGGAGCTGGTGGTGGCGGTGCGCGAGGGCGATTGCGTGGTGATGCCGGCCGGCTACCATCCCAACGTGGCCGCGCCGGGCGGCTCGATCGGTTTTTTGTGGATGATGGCGGCGAACCGGGAGGGAGTGGACCGGCAGTTTGGGGTGGTGAACGTGCAGCCGGAGTACGCCCAAGGCGGTTCGGGCCTGGAAGCGTCGCACGGAACCAAGAAATGACCTGGCGAAGTCAGGTGGTTGGGCTGGCGGCCATGCTCTTGGCCGCCATGTCCGCCGCCGCACTCTATGCCGAGTCGCACGTCAAAGTCATCAAGCTGGCGATTACCAATCCTGGCGCGCAGGCGCGGACGGCGGAAGATATTGTGGTCCCTACCTGCTGGAAGCGCTGCTGAAACGGGAGCAATCGGCCGCGAACCGTTGAGATTCGCTAAATTTCGGGTTTAACGCCAGTTGCTTGACACAGAACGCCCAAAATCTATAGTTTGGTATTCGGCCTCGCGATTAGGCATATTCGGCAACCGCTCCCTGACGGTCGCGGCTCGGAAATGCGCGGCTCACGGGAATACGTTAGTGAACTTGTGAAGTCGATCGGGTGCGCGGGTTTCGAAAAGGTGGATCGGCCCGCATGCAGAGATCAATCATGGAAAAAAGTCCTTTGGATCTTACCGGGCGGATTGCCGTGGTAATGGGCGGCACGTCCGGGATCGGACGGGTGCTGGCGTCGGGGCTGGCCGCGGCCGGCGCCGATGTGATTCCCACGGGGCGGCGGGCGAAGAACGTCGAGGAAGCCTGCGCGGAAGTGGAACAGGCTGGCCGCAGGACCCTGCGGTTCGTCTGCGACATTGCCTTACGCGATTCGATAGACGATTTTCGCGACGCCGTGTTGAAGGAATTCGGTGGCGTGGACGTGGTGGTGAATGCCGCCGGCCAAATCTTCCGCAAGCCTACCGAACAAACCACCGAAGCGGAGTGGGACGCCCTGATGGATGTGAACCTGACCGGGACGCTGCGCGCCTGCCAATCGTTCTACCCGGCGCTGAAAGCCTCCGGCCGGGGGCGAATCGTCAACATCGCGTCGCTCAACTCGTTCGTGTCGCTGGTGCAGGTGACGGCGTACGCGGCGTCGAAGGCGGCGGTGCTGTCGTTGACGCGGAGCCTGGCGGTGGAGTGGGCCAAGGACGGCATCAACGTCAACGCCGTGGCGCCCGGCGTATTCCGCACGGACCTGAATGCCGCGCTGCTGGACGGCACCGAGCGCGGCAAGGAGCTCAAGCTGCGCACGCCGATGGCCCGGTTCGGCAAATCCGAGGAACTGGTCGGCGCCACGGTGCTGCTGGCGTCGGACGCGGCCAGCTTCATCACCGGCCAATGCATCGTGGTGGACGGCGGGTTCCTGGCCAGCGGGGTGAGTCAATAGCCCGTACCACACGGGCCTCATCGTTCGGCACGATCTCGGCCGCGCGCTCTATTTTCCGAGCTCTCGCCGCCCCTTACGGCGTCGTCGACGTTGCCAACTGGGGTATTGGTGTTATACAGTATGTATAACGATGCGCTTCGAATGGGACGCCGAAAAGGGCCGCGTCAACCGGAAGAAGCATCTCGGCATCAGCTTTGAAAGCGCCGCCCAGGTCTTCGACGATCCGAATTTGTTATTGCGCAAGGATTGGGTCGTCGAAGGCGAGCAACGATGGCACGCCATCGGCGCCGCGCGGCAGGCGGTGCTGCTGGTGGTGCATGTGTATCGGAAGGAGAAGGATCATGGCGACGAAATCATCCGCATCCTCTCGGCGAGGGAAGCTAGTAAGCGTGAGCGCCGAATCTATATTCAGCAAGCCTTCGAGTAAGCGTCAAAAGGCTGTGCTAGACCGCATCGCGGAGCGCCAGGAAGCGGGCGACGACTCGGACATCGACTACTCGGACATTCCTGCCCTGACCGATGAGCAACTGGCTCAATTCCGCCGAGCGCCTAAAGTGCTGGTGGCCGCGCGCTTAGACCGGGACGTTTACGATTGGCTCAAGCGGTATGGAGATGGCTACTCGACACGCATCAATATCATTCTCCGTGCGGTCATGTCCCGCGCGCGATAGTTCTTCGCCTCACCCGCCCGATACTGTGAGATGCTGTCTTACGGAGACCCGATGGACTTCCGGCAGCTCGAACTGTTTCTGGCCGTTCTGGATTATTCCAGCGTTACCCGCGCGGCGGAAAAGGTGAACCTCACTCCCGGCGCGGTGAGCCTGCAACTGCACAATTTGGCTTCGGAACTGCACACCGACCTGTTCGTGCGCACGGGCAAACGCCTGGCGCCGACGCCTTCGGCGCTGCGGTTGGCCGAACGGGCGCGTGGCGTGGTGGCCCAGATGCGGCAGATCCTCCACGAGTTCGAAAGCGACCCTCTCAACGACCGGCGCCCCTTCCACTTCGCCACCGGAGGCACGGCGCTCAGCCATCAGTTGGGAAGGCCCCTGCGCCTGCTGCGCAAACACTACCCCAATATCTCGCTCGATATCACCGTGGCGCCAACCGAGGAAATGGTGGCCGGTGTGCTGGAGCGCCGCTTCGACCTGGCCTTGATCTCGCTGCCGTATCCCGGCGAGGGTCTGGACCTGATACCTCTATTTGAAGAAGAGCTGCTGATCATCAAACCTTCGCAGCGGCGCGTCACCGGGCGGCGTATCGACTGCATCTTGCCGGAAGAACTGGTGGGCGTGCCGTTCCTGCTTTATCCCAAGCGAAGCAACATGCGCTCCATGATCGACGCATTCCTGCGGGAATTCGGCGTGACCCCCCGCGTCATCATGGAAGCGGACGACACGGAAGCGATCAAGAAACTGGTGGAGACCGGCTTCGGCTGCTCGATGCTGCCGATGCAGGCGCTGGCCGGGGGCCCCAGGTTCTATCAGATCTACCGCGTAAAGGGGCGCCGTCTGGCCCGCACCCAGGCATTGGCGATGGCACGCACCGAGAACCGCCGCGCGCTCACCGATTCCATCGCCGAGTTTCTGCGCGACACGATGGCGAAGACCAAGTAGCTCTCAGGCGCCACGAGGGGTTTTCCCACAATTTGAGGAAAATTGACCTTTATATCTGAAAACTGTTACATTCGTCGATGAGGGAACCTGGAGGTGTCTATGATTTCTTGCGACCTCTGCGGGAAGGCTGTGCTGTGTCTCCAAAAGGAGGCCGAGGGAAGGGAATTGGACGTTTGCGATTCGTGCTCGTGCCTGTTGGCGGAAAAGCCCGATGGCAAGGAACGGGTGCGGGAAATCCTCGACAAGTTGGAAGAATACGTGGAGACGACGGTCTAAACCATGAGCAGCATACTTGAAGCACCGGTTCGAAGCGGGAATGGCGCCGTTGCGGAAGCCCATACGCTGATTGAGGACCTCTTTTCGCTGGCGGGGAAGACCGCGGTGGTGATCGGCGGAGGCGGAGTGCTTGCGGGCGAGATGGCCGCGGGATTCGCCGGAGCGGGCGCCGACGTCGTGATTGCCGATCTGATGGAAGACCAGGCGAAACGTCAGGCCCAGGCAATCCGCGACCAAGGGTGCAAGGCCATGGCGTGCCAGGCCGATGTCACGCGGAAATCGGACATCCAGCGCGTGCTGGAGGCCACGTTGGCCAATTTCGGCCACGTCGACATTGTTTTGAACGCGGCCGGCATCAATTCGGGAACGCCGTTTTTTGAAATCGAGGAAGCGGAATGGAACCGCATCCTCAACGTCGATCTGGGCAGCGTGTTTTTGGCTTGCCAGGTGTTCGGCAAAGCCATGGTTGAGGCCGGCAAAGGCGGGTCGATCATCAATATTTCCTCGGCTTCGTCCGATCCTCCGCTTTCCAAGGTATTCACCTATTCGGTGGCGAAAGGCGGCGTCAATCAGATCACCAAGTACCTGGCGCGCGAATTTGCCCCGCATCGCGTGCGCGTGAATGCCATTCAGCCGGGCTTCTTTCCGGCCGAGCAAAACCGCAAGATCCTAACCGAAGAGCGCGTGAATTCCATCATGAACCACACGCCCATGCGGCGTTTCGGCGCGCCTTCCGAACTGGTTGGCATGGCGGTGTATCTGGCTTCGGAGAAGGCATCCTCGTTCGTCACCGGCAGTATCATGCGGGTGGACGGCGGGTTCGGGGCGATGACGATCTAGGTCTTCGACCGCCTGAAGAAATATGGCCACGGATGAACGAATCGCGTTAGGTTCCGAATCGGGGCTTCCCATCGCGGCCGGCCGCTGGTAATCGACCCCCGGATCGTCTTCAATAATTCGATCGGCGGGAGGCGCCTACACCGGTTTCAGCGTTTTCGTCCAGCCATAGGCGCGCGGGCTCATCCGAACGGAAACTGTTCTTCCCGCGCGGTTCGGTCGTGCTGCCGCCGCAGCCAGATCAGCTCGACGCGGTCCAGGCGCTCGAGGCTCCAATCACTCCCGATAACCGCTTTCCAAGCGGCGCGAATATAGCGGAGGAGCGCAGCCATAAAACCACCCTACCGGCCCGCGGCCGCCGCCCTCTCGAGGACCACTGTGAGGTTGGCCGGCTGTGCCGCGCCCGACTGCGGGGATACGCATGCGGCGGCCGCGTCCGTGATCCGCGCGCATTCCGACTGCTTCCGGTGCTGCCACGCGTGCACCTCGTCTTGGTCGCGCTCCACCTGGTTGAGATTGGATTGAATCCGCCCCTTGTATTGCGTCACCAGCCGTTCCATCTCCGCCTGAATCTGGCGATTCTCCTCGGCCTTGGTCGCTTCAAATTTCCGCGACCGATCTTCCAATGCCGCCTCGTAGTCGTTGAGCGCCCGCTGGCGAAGCATGGCGTCCTGCAGCAACTCGTCCGGACTCACGCCGGCCGCATCGAGCGCCATCAACAGGGCGCTCCGTTTGCTCTCCGCGGACAAGCCGGTCAGATGGGGGCTCGCCAGCATGTCCGACACCTTCAAAATGTGGTACCCATCCGCCGAGCCTTTGCCCAGTGCCGCCTGGTAGATGTGATCGAAATCGGCCGGCGGAACGCCCGCCGCCGGCGCGTTTACCGCCTCCAGCAAGCTGAGCCGCTTTCCGGCCGGTTCCCCCGGCGTAGCGGGCGCGGCCCGCTCAACCCCGTTTTTCGCTTCCTCAGTGCCATTGGAATGATGGAACAGCTTCGCCAGCATATAGACGATGACCTTCGCATTCTGTGGCCGGTTCTACCGACCGCACTATGTAGTCGCCTGGCCCCGGAATTCTTCTCAACAATCTCTCTTAAGAAGTTTTCGTAGTGCCGAGAGCGCCTTTGGAGCAAGCTGGCGCGAGCACTTATGCCCAATCCCGGTTTCGCAATTACGGTCGCATGTCCGCGAAAACGTCGCCGAAACAGGGAACTTAGCCTTGGCAATAGTGGGGTTCTGCGGAAATCGTGGGGCGGGCCGCCTGGAATCCGCGCGGCGGCATCGGGAGTTCCGAGTCTCCGAACTCCCGATCTCGTGGAATTCAGGTTGAGCCAGCGCGCTATGATAGGGCAATCTTATGTCAAACTCTCTGCGGATTTCTTGCCTCAGGGGCAAAGCGGCGATTCTTTTAGCGGCCGTGGCGTTGCCGGTGGTTTGGGCGGCGGGCGGATACGATCCGGCGCTCTGGTCGGGAATGAAATATCGCCTGGCCGGTCCATTTCGCGGCGGGCGGGTGACAGCGGTCACGGGCGTGGCTTCGGAGCCGCGTACCTTTTATATGGGCTCGACCGGCGGCGGGGTTTGGAAAACCACGGACGCGGGCTACACCTGGGTGAACGTTTCCGATCCTTATATCCCGCTGGGGTCGATGGGCGCGATCGAAGTGGCGCCTTCGGACCCGCGGGTGGTGTATGTGGGAACGGGGTCGTCGAAGATCCGCAGCAACGTGTCGATCGGGCGCGGAATTTATAAGTCCACCGACGCGGGCAAAACCTGGGCGTTTGCCGGGTTGCGCGATACCGGGCAGATCGCGACGGTGCGGGTGGATCCGGGCAATCCGGACCTGGTATACGTGGCGGCGTTGGGCAATCCTTTCGCGCCCAACAAAGACCGGGGCATCTACCGTTCCACCGATGGCGGCAAGACCTGGAAGAACGTGTTGTTCGTTTCCGATTCGGTGGGCGCGGCCGACGTGGAGATCCAGCCGGGCAATCCCAAAGTCCTATTCGCCTGCATGTGGCACGGGGAGCGCAAGCCGTGGACCATCGTCAGCGGCGCCATGGAAGGCGGCATCTACAAGAGCACCGATGGCGGCGACACCTGGAACAAGCTCGCCGGAGGGTTGCCGCACGAGCTGTTCGGGCGGGCCAACGTCTCCATTTCGGCGGCCATGCCGAACCGCATCTACGCTCTGATCGAGGCCAAACCCGGTTCGGGATTGTATCGCTCCGAAGATGCGGGCGAGACTTGGACGCCGGTCAACGGTTCGGGCGCCATCGTCACCCGGCCGTTCTACTACTGCACCCTGGAGGTGGACCCGAATAATCCGGATGTGGTGTACATCGGCGACGAAGGCTGGTTCAAAAGCACCGATGGCGGCAAGAACTTCCGCCGCGCCGTTGCGCCGCACGGCGATCATCACGATATGTGGATCAACCCGCGCAACTCCGACTACATGATTCAATCGAACGACGGCGGCGCCAATGTTTCGCTCGACGGCGGCGAGACCTGGAGCACGCAGATGAACCAGCCCACGGCGGAGATTTATCAGGTCGCGGTCGACAACCAATATCCCTATCGTATTTATGGGGCGCAGCAGGATAACACGACGGTGATCGTGCCGAGCCGGCCGATTAGCGACGGGCAGGAATTTCGCGACGGTCCAGGCTGCGAAACCGGGCCGATCATGCCGGATCTGGCGAATCCGAAAATTGTTTACGGCGGCTGCAAGGGGCAATTCAGCCGGCAGAATCTGGAAACCAACGACGAGGAGCGATATTGGATCGGGGCCGAATCGCTCTACGGCAACGGCGGGGATACGCTGATCTACCGGTTTCAGCGCGTGTCGCCGATGGAGGTTTCGCCGCACGATGCGAAGGTGGTGTACTACGGGTCGCAATACTTGCATCGCACCCGCGACGGCGGCGTGACCTGGGAGAAGATCAGCCCGGACCTGACGGCCCATCCGCCGGGGACGCAGGGGCCGAGCGGGGAGCCGATCACGCGCGACGCCACTGGCGAAGAAGTGTACAGCACGCTCTACGCGATTCGCGAATCGCCGGTCGCGAAGGGCCTGATTTGGACCGGTTCCAACGATGGGCCGGTCTACGTGACGCGGGACGACGGCAAGACATGGACGAATGTGACCCCGAAGGACCTGCCGCCGGGCGGGAGGGTGCAGAACATCGAGCCCAGTCCGCACCGCGCGGGCACGGCGTACGTAGCCATCTATCGTTACTTATTGGGGGATTTCGCGCCGTACATTTACCGCACCGACGATTATGGCAAGAGTTGGGTGCGGCTGACCGATGGCAAGAACGGCATCGCGGCCGACGAGCCCACGCGGGTGGTGCGGGAAGATCCGGACCGGCCGGGACTGCTCTACGCCGGCACGGAATTCGGCATGTACATCTCATTCGATAACGGCGGCGAGTGGCAGCCGTTCCAGATGAACCTGCCGCACACGCCGGTGACGGACATCAAGATCGCCCACAGAGATTTGATTCTCTCGACCCAAGGGCGGTCGTTCTGGATTCTCGACAACCTCACACCGGTCGAGCAATTGAGCGGGAAAGTGACGGCGATCACCGCGGCGCCGGCGTGGCTGTATGCGCCGGAGCAAGCCGTGCGGTCGAGCGGACGCGTAGGTGGAGGGCCGAGCGGCCGCGGGGCCGGAGTGCAATATCCTCTGCCGGGCGCGGCGATCGACTATTATCTGCCGGCGGCACAGGCGGGCGACATCAGCCTGGAGGTGCTGGATGCAAACGGCAAGCCGGTGCGCAAGTTTTCGAGCACGGGCGGTGGCGCTTCCGAAGAACGCGGGTTTGACGGCGGTGGCGGAGGCGACGAAGAAGAAGGCGGCGGTTTCCGCATGCGCAGCGGCCCCACGCGCCTGGATAAATCGGCGGGGTTGCATCGCTTTACCTGGGACTTGCGCTATCCCGGCCCGTGGATGAGCGCGGCCCGGCCGGAAGGACCGAACGGGCCGACGGCTGTGCCCGGGAAATACTCCGTGCGGCTGACGGTCGGCGCCTGGAGCGCGACCGAGCCGCTAAGCGTGGTCGAAGATCCGCGGGTGACGGCGGATGGCGTCACCGAGGCCAATCTCGAGGAGCAGTTCGACCACAACATGAAAGTGCGCGACCTGGTGAGCGAGGTAAACCAGACGGTGGCGCGGCTGCGCGCGGCGATGCCCAGCGCCAGCGGCGAGAAAGCCGATGCGCTGAAGACGCTGGCGGCGAAGCTGATTACTCCGTCCATTCGTTACAGCCAGCCGGGGCTGCAGACCCACATCACGTACCTCTACACCGTGACGAACGCCACCGATCAAAAGATCGGACGCGATACGATCGAGCGGTATGATTTTCTGCGGAAGGAATTGGATTTGAGGACGAAGGAGCTGGATTCGATTCTGGGGAAGTGAGGGGGAGCGGCGGGAGAGCGGCGCGCGGAGTGACCCGGCCTATTTGCCAGTCCTCATTGGATCGCCGTCGCGCCGGCCCGTTCATGCTGATCGCGGAGGCCGAGGAACAGCGCCAGCCCCTCATCAAGTGCGCCGATCTCTTCTGGGGCAAGCTCACCGAACACTCGGCGGATCCTCCGCTTGTCCAGTGATCGCAAGTGGTCGATCAGGGCGAAGGAAGTCTTGGCGAGTCCGCTTGGGCCGGGCGCAAGGGGCGGATAAAGTAGTCCCGCGCCCGGAGCGCCCGTGATTGGTACCACGCATACTAGCGGAAAGCGCTGGTCGCCTATGACATCAGGATCGCTCACCACGACGCAGGGCCTCACTCCCCGCTGTTCGTGACCGACCGTCGGATCGAGTTCGACCAAGACAACGGCACCGCGGCCCAGGTTCATTCGCTCTCCTTCACCCAGCCTTGGCCAGAAATCCATCGAACGGATTTCCCCGCGCTACGATCGACGAGAGCATCGACATCTTCGTCGGGCAGGCTGCCCGCCCATTCCTCAATCCCGTCCTCCGCCAGTTTCGCGCTTTCGGGGTGAGGGTTTTGAAGCGACCGGCGAAGCTCCGCGCGCCTGCGGCGATCCAGTTCCTTGCGGATGGCTTCGGCTACGAATTTGCTCCGGTTCTTCTCCCGCCGGTCGATATCTCTTAGTACATCGGCGGGAAGCGTCACTGTCACGCGTTCAACGGTCGCCATTTCATACCTTAAGTATGATCATATCATCTTTACCAGACCTTCCGCGCAATACATTGATGGGACAGGCCCTTCACGCGTCGCGGCGTCCATCGCTAATCGCGGTTAGCCTGCAGATGTCGCCTTGCCTTGAGCTTCAGAATGGAGATGAAATCGGCCGCATTGATGAGCGCCTCGTATTCGGTCCGTTCCTCATCGCTGAGGACGCCGTCGTTAGCTCGTTCCGCAAGGACATTGATCCGCGTCTGGACTGCGGGGTCGACACGAAATTCGGCCACCCGTTGAGCCGACTCAGCGTCGAGGCAGCGGCTGAACGGTTCAAAAAGGTCGTCGAGCGGTGTGGCAAGGTCGCCCATATCCAAGACGGTACCACAAGCCGCCCTATTTCCGGTTCGGACATCGCCCGGGCCGCTAGAATACATAGATGGAACAAGCCCTCAACGACACGCGGCAGGCTCTGCGGCGCTTGCGGCGCAGCCCCGGATTCACGGCGGCGGCGCTGGTTACGCTGGCGCTGGGGATTGGCGCCAATGCCCTGATCTTCAGCGTGGTGAATGCGGTCTTTTTGCGGCCGCTTCCGTACCGCGACGCCGGCCGGCTGATTTGGGCTACGGAGTTCTTTCCGAAATTCAACCGCTCCATGGCGCCGTCTCCCGAGTATGCAGCCTGGAAGCGGTACAGCACGGTATTCGACCGAATGGAGGCGATGGGGCCAACCTTCGGCAATAACCTGACCAGCGCCAATCGGCCTGCCCAACGGGTCCAAACGGCGCACGTAACACCAGGCTTCTTTGCGATGGTAGGGATTGCGCCTCGGCTGGGCGCCGGCTTCAACCCAAACAGCCTCGACCCGAACGCCGGGCCTGCCGATCGGCCGGTGGCCATGGTGAGCGACGCGCTGTGGCGCGGCTACCTCGAAGCCGACCCCGGCGTGGTGGGCAAAAGCGTCACTCTGGATGGCAAGCCGATCACGATTGCCGGAGTGATGCCAGCGGGCTTCGTCTACCCGGATGGCGCCGATGTTGCGATTTGGCTGCCCGACGCCGTTCCGGCTGCCGCTACCGTGCCAAGCCGCAATCCCCAGGCGGTGCGCCCGATTGGCAGGCTTAAACCTGGCGTTACCATCGAGCAGGCGCGCGCCGAGCTGGAGCGGATCGCGCGAGGCATGGACCATCATTATCCCGCTCCCTTTGCGGGCTATCACGCGGCAGCGAAGGTCCGGGTCGTCTCGCTGCAAAAGCAATTGACCGCGGATTCCCAAACCGCGGCCGCGGTGCTGATGGGCGCGGTCGGTTTTCTGCTCTTGATTGCGTGCGCCAACGTGGCCAATCTGTTTCTGGCGCGCGCGGTAACACGGCGCAAGGAGATCGCCATGCGAATCGCCATCGGCGCTATGCGGCGGGACATCGTTCGCATGCTGCTCGCTGAAAGCGTGCTGCTGGGTGCGCTGGGGGGATCGATGGGGATCGCGTTCCTGGTTTGGGGAAGGGACGCGGTGAAGTTTCTGCTGCCCAAGGCGCTGGCGCGGGGGATACCCATCGACTGGCGCGTGCTGGCGTTTACGGCGGGTTGCTCGCTGGCCGCTGGGCTGCTCTTCGGGCTGGCGCCGTCGCTCGCGGCTTCGCGTGCCGATGTTAATTCGGGCCTGAAGGAAACCGCCATTCGGTCCGGGGGAAGCTTGCCGGCTTGGTTGGCGGCGGGCCAGATCGCGCTTTCTCTGGTGCTGCTGGCGGGCGCCGGCTTGACGATCCGCAGCTTTCTGCTGTTGGCTTCCACCGATCCGGGCTTCGATGTCCGCAATGTTCTGACGGCGACAGTGATGCTGCGGCCGGCCGACGTTTATGGGCCCGAGCGGCAGGTGGAGTTCTTCGGCCGGATGCTGGCTGGGATCGAGCGATTGCCGGGCGTCCGCTACGCGGCGGTGACCAGTGCGCCTCCCATGGCGCAATTCAGCGCGATTGAAACCGGCGTGCGCGCCGATGACGGACCGGAAACCAACGACATTGTGTCGCTCGCGTCGGTCAGCCCGAAGTACTTCCAGGCTCTCGGAATCCCGCTGGTATCCGGCCGGATCTTTGACGCACGCGACGGCCGCGAGGGAGCTCCGGTAGCCATCGTGAACCAAACCCTGGCGCGCCTGCTCTTCCAGGGGCGCAGCCCGCTGGGCCACCGAATCGACGCAGCCGTGACGGTGGTGGGGGTGGTGGCGGATATACGGCATCGCGCGCTGGACGACAAGGTTTGGCCCGAGTTGTTTCTACCGTTCGAGCAATCGCCCTCGCCGTGGATCACGCTCCTGGTGCGCGGCGCTGGCGAGCCCGCCGCGCTGGCCGCCCCGATCCGGCGCGTGGCGCAAGCGATCGATCCCAGCCAACCGCTATTCGATGTGGGATTGCTGGAGCGGAGGGTCTCGGAATCTCTGGCCGGGCGGCGCGAGCGCGCAACGATCCTGGGCGCGTTTGCGGCTCTGGCGCTGCTCATCGCGGTGGTGGGAATCTACGGCGTGATGTCTTATTCGGTGGCGCGGCGGGCGCATGAAATCGGCCTTCGCATGGCGCTGGGCGCGGGGCGCGGCGATGTGTTGCGAATGGTGGTAGGGAGCGGATTGCGCATGGCCGCTTTCGGCATGGCGATCGGCCTGGCCGGCGCGCTCGCGGCCACTCGGGTACTCAGAACGTTCCTGTACCGGATCGAGCCCACGGACCGGACCACGTTTTGCGCGGTCTGCGCAATTCTTGGAGCAGCGGCGCTTCTGGCGAGCTATCTGCCCGCACGCCGCGCGGCCAGCGTGGATCCGATTGCGGCGCTGCGCCGGGAATAGCGATTTTGCGTTTCAAGCTGATCAGTTGCGAAGTATTGTTTCGCGAAATGTGCGACGCCTGCGCGCATTCGCCGCACCAGGTGGACGTGGAATTTCTGCCCAAGGGGCTGCACGACCTGGGCGGCAAGCCGATGGCGGCGAAGGTTCAGGAGGCGGTGGACCGCGCGCCGGCGAGCGTGTACGACGCGATTCTGCTCGGCTACGGGCTCTGCGGCCTCGGCCTCGACGGAGTCGTTCCACGGCACACGCGCCTGGTGCTTCCGCGCGCCCACGATTGCATCGCGCTGCTGATGGGCGGGCGCGAACGCTACCAGGCGTACTTCGACGCCAACCCGGGCACGTATTACCGCTCGACCGGCTGGCTCGAGCGCGGCAAAGGTTTGCAACAGTTGACTCCCGGCACCATGGGGTTCGACCAGTCGCTGGACGCGCTGGTTCGCAAGTACGGCGAGGACAACGGACGCTACCTGTACGAGGAGATGACGCACTACCGCTCGCAATACCGCAAGCTGGTATATATCGAGACGGGGTTGGAGGCAGGCGGGAAGTTCCTGGCTGAAGCAGCCGCCGAAGCCGGCGAAAACGGCTGGGCTTTCGAACGGCTCCGGGGCGACCTGGCATGGCTGCAGCGCATGGTGGAGGGCCAATGGGCGGACGGTGAGTTCGTGGTCGTCGAGCCTGGCCAGCGCATCGCCGCCACCTATGACAGCCGCGTGGTGAAGGCCGAGGCGACACAGGCTTCGGCCTGTGAAGGCAGTCAAATTTTAGGCGGGACAGGACACTAGATCGCTGGTGAAACTCGAACTTCATCCCTCGGCGCGCCGGACGCTGGTCGATCAGCTTTTTGAGGCGGGCGTGGAATTCCCCTGCGGCGGCGAAAGCGCCTGCGGCGGGTGTAAGGTGCGGGTGCTGGAAGGCGAGGTTCCGGTCACCGCAAGCATGCGGCAGGCGCTCAGCCAGGAAGAGATCGACGCTGGCTGGCGTTTGGCCTGCTGCGCGGCGTATGCGCCCGGGGTGTCGCGGGTGGCGATCGATGTGGGGCAGTGGTCCGCCGCCGTGCTCACCGACGAAACCGAGGTGCCCATCGAGCCGCGCCCGGGATGGGGCGCGGCGATCGACCTCGGCACCACCACGCTGGTGGTTCAAGTGGTGGATCTCGGGAGCGGCGAAGTGGTGCGCGTGGAGACGGCCATCAACCCGCAAGCGCGCTATGGGGCCGACGTGATGAGCCGCCTCCAGTACGAGCTGCGGCGGCCGGGCGAACTGGGCCGCATCATCCGCGACGCGCTGGGGCGGATGCTGGGCGGCGAACCGCTGCGCGAAGTTCTGCTGGCGGGCAACACGGTGATGCATCACCTTTTCTGCGGCCTGGATGTGAAGCCGCTGACGCGTGCGCCGTTTCTCTCGCCCACGCTCGGCGGCTATCGCCTCGCCGACTGGGAGTTGGGGTGGCCGGGCCCGGCCGTATTTCTGCCCTGCCTGGGCGGATTCGTGGGCAGCGACCTGGTATGCGGCATCGTGGCCACGCGGCTGGACGAGCAGGAGCGGCCGCGCGCGTTGTTCGACATCGGCACCAACGGCGAGGTTGTGGTCGGGTCGGCGCGGGGGATTGTGTGCGCGTCGACGGCGGCCGGCCCGGCGTTTGAAGGCGGGCGGATTGGCGCGGGAATGCGGGCCAGCGAAGGCGCGATCGACGGAGTGCATGTGCGCGGCGGCGGGCTGGATTGCCATGTGATCGGCGGCGGCGCGGCGCGCGGCATTTGCGGCAGCGGGCTGGTGGATGCGGCGGCATGCGGAGTCGAATTGGGGTGGATTCGCGCCAATGGCCGTCTCACCAGCGAGCACAAACGTTTTCCGCTGGCCGCCGGAGTCGCCCTGGCGCAGAGCGATATTCGCGAGTTGCAACTGGCCAAGGGCGCGATGGCGGCGGGCCTGCGCATGCTGGCCTCGGGCGGGGTGGAAAAGCTGAGTCTCGCGGGTGCGTTCGGCAACTACATCCGCCAGGCCAGCGCGCGCGCCATCGGGCTGCTGCCCCAGGACCTGGCGGTGGAACCGGTGGGAAATAGCGCGCTGCGCGGCGCACGCACGCTGCTGCTGGCGCCCTCCAAGCGGGCGGCGAGGCTCGAAAAGATCGCGGCACTGGCACGCCACGTCGAGCTCGCCGCCGACCCCGATTTCCAGTATCTCTACGCCGAAACGATGGCGCTGGCAAGATATTCGCTGAGCGCGCAGCGGACATTCTGACTCCTGGCTTTCTCGACTTCCGCCCTTCTGCCTTTATAAAGTCCTCATGGACTTTTTAGGACTTCTTCAGGCTTCCCTGGATACGCTCAAAGAGGAAAGCATGGCGGCCAAATGTCATTCCTTCTTGACAAGCGCTTCGTTCCCGCGGCCAAACCCCCGCAAGAGCCGGTGGCCGGAGAAGCGGATTCGGAGCTGAACATCGCGGTCATCTTTACGTCCATCGAACCGACCTTGTCGGCCTTACGGAGGGCGGGTGCTTTGGCCAATCGTCTGCGCGCCCGCATCACCTTGATGGTGCCGCAAGTGGTTCCGTACCCTCTTCCGCTCACCGAGCCGCCGGTGCCGCTGGAAATCACGGAAAGGCGCTTTCGCGTGATCGCGGACCAGACGCCGGTCGAAACCACGGTCCGGATTTATCTGTGCCGCGACCGGGCGGAGGCACTGACAGCCGTTTTGAGGCCGCATTCGCTGGTTGTGATTGGCGATCGGGGAGGTTGGTGGTCCAGCGAAGAAAAGCGCCTTGGCCGGCGATTGCGCCGGGCCGGCCACGAGGTGGTGTTGGCTGGGGGCTGAAGGAAGCCGGAATGTCCGCGCCGGACGGATGCTCCGCATTCTGACTTCTGACTCCTGGCTTCTGACTCCTGGCCCCTGTCTCCCGTCTACCCAAGGACTTTCTGCACCACGGCCACCAATTGCTCCGGGCGAAATGGCTTGACGATCCAGGCGGTGGCGCCGGCGGCGCGCGCTTCCTGCTTTTTCGCCGCCTCCGATTCGGTCGTCAACACCACGATCGGCACGTACTTGCAGCCCGGGTGCGCGCGCAGGTGTTGGATAAGTCCGATACCGTCCAGGTTGGGCATGTTCAGATCTGTAACGACCATGGCCAGCGGCTGTTCGAGCTTCCCCAGCGCATCCTGCCCGTCCTTGGCTTCGATCACATCGTAACCGGCGCCCTTTAGCGTAAAGGTCACCATCTGCCGGGCGGTCGCCGAATCGTCCACGGTGAGAATTGTCTTATTCATCCCAGATCCTTCCATTGCCATTCCTATTGGCGGTTGCTCGGCCGCCCGCGCCATCGGCGCCGCGTCAGAAAAACTCGATGTTATCCTCCTGCGCGGCAGGCGGCGCACTTACCTCGGAAGCGTTCGCGCCGGCGCGTGCGGCCTCATAGACGGTTTCGTGTACCCTGCGTTCGGAGTGCATGGTGTATCGCGACGGCATGAGGTGCTGCCAGGCCGCCTGCCGGGCGCCGGCCTCGCCGACGGCCGGAGCGCCGGCCGATAGTTCGCGCAGCGTTTCGGCCGCGCCGGCCAGGACCTCCAGGCATTCGTGCTGCGTGCCGAATGCCTCGACGGTCTCGCGTATCTGCCCGGTCAGAGCTTCGGCAAGCTCGACAATCCGCGTGTAATCGCCGCGCGCTTGGTCCTGAATCGTGCGCAACACCTCGACGCTGCGGGCGAGGTGCGTCATCCCGTCCTCCCAGCCGCTCCGGCCCGCGGTAGCGTCGCCCAACGCTCGGGCGGCCTCGACGGTCATGCGCAACCGGTTCTCCAAAGTATCGCCGGCGGCTTCGGTTTCGCGGGCGAGATCCTGGATCGCCCGCGCCACCACTTCGAGCGCTCCGCCCGCCGGCCCGAGTTGCGCGGCCTGAATGGTGGCGTTCAGGGCAACGCGCTGCATCTGGATCCCGATGGCGCGCACGCCGGCGACGGTCTCGGAAATTCCGGAAACCCGCTGGCGAACCGAAACCGCGGCTTCCGCCAGGCCGTGGTCCGAAATCCGGTTGCTGTCGAGAATCGCCAGAATGCCGGCCAGGTCCGATTCCACGCTGGAGAGGAACGCCGCGTCGGCGCCGCCCGAGAGCCCCAATAGCCCCGCCGCTTCCTCGGCCATCTCCGCGATATTGCGCTCGATCTCGGCCAGAGCGTGCCGGACCTGGTTGACGGAACGTTCGAATGTCGCGCGCGAATTGTCCAGTTGCGCGGCCTGGAGGCGCGCGACCTCGGCCAGATGCGGGCCGGAAGACTCCTGGCGGCTTAAGGCTTCGAGCACATGTTCGATTTGCTGGCGAACGATGTCGTGAGCCTGCAACCCGGTAACCACCTCTCCGATGGCGCGGGAGACGCTGTCGAAACGCGCGCCGAGAAGCTTGCCCTCCTCCGATGCGTGGGCGCGGTGCTCGCGGATTTTCAGAAGTTCCGCGCTCGCCTGGCTGGTAAGAGGGCCGAGATTTTCCTCCAGCCGGCGCGCCACGTCCCGCATTTGTCCGGCAGCCTGGGCGGTGGTGGCGACCAGGATGGCCGCCGAATCGGCCGTCCTGGCGGTTTCCTCCCGGATTTGCCGGGACAGGGCCGCGACCGCCTCCGCCAGGCCGACAAATGTCGTGCCGGCGCCCTCGAAGCGTACGCTCTCGATGCGCGTCATCACCCCCAGAACGTCGAAGGTCGCCACGATGGGGGCGACGGACTGAATGGTTCGGTGGATGGACTTCGCGTCATCCTGAATCTCGCAAATCGTGGCCCTAAGGCCTTGGCTCCGGCCGCTGTCGCAGGCGGCGGTGAGGACTTCGTCGAGCACGGCCAGCGCGCCGGCGTCGTCGGCCATCAGCGAGGCGACCGAGGCGGTTTGCTCGGCGATTTTGCGGGCGCGGACCTGCAAGTCTATGAGCCGCTCGCCCACCGCCAAAAAAATCTTTTCCGTCGCGCCGCTGATGCCGCCGAGCCCCGCCTGGGCGTTCGCGAGCATCTCCGCCGCCCGCTCTTCGCGCGCTTGGGAACCCCAAACCCGCGCCCATCCAGCCCCCCGAAACACAGGCCGTAACCGGGAAACGGCGGCGGCGAGCAGGCGGACGGGGGGTAATGAATGCTTGCCCTGGTTCGCTGGCGATTGCGATTGCGCCGTCATTCGAAGCCTCGCGAGATCAGCGGCACTGGCGCACCACCTCGGGCGCGATCGAGGCGAGCGGCATGACCCGATCCACGGCGCCGGCCCGGATCGCCTCGGCGGGCATTCCGAAAACCACCGAGCTCGCCTCATCCTGGGCGATATTGAACGCTCCGGCCTGCTTCATTTCGAGCATTCCCCTGGCGCCGTCGTCGCCCATTCCGGTCATGATCACTCCCACCACGTTCCTTCCGGCATAGCGCGCCGCCGCCCGGAACAACACGTCCACCGACGGGCGGTGCCGGCTCACCAGCGGCCCGTCCTTCACTTCGACGTAGTACCGGGCGCCCGAGCGCTTCAGCAGAAGATGGTGGTTTCCGGGCGCGATGAGGGCCTGTCCCCGGATCACCGAATCGTTATTGCCCGCCTCCTTCACCGTGATGCGGCAGATGGAATCCAGGCGTTGGGCGAAGCGGGCGGTAAACATCTCCGGCATGTGCTGCACAATCACGATTCCGGGGGCGTCGAGCGGCATGGCCTCGAGAAATTCGCGCAGCGCCTCGGTGCCTCCCGTCGAGGCGCCCACCACGACCACCTTTTCGGTGGTCTGGATCATGGCGTTCGAGGACGGCTTCGACAACACCGCATCCGCCGTCAGCTTTGGATTCACCTCCATCGGGCGGCCACGGTGTTTGCCGATGCGGGCCCGCGCGGCGGACTTGACCGCGTCACAAATTCGGATGCGGGACTCTTCGAAGAACTCGCGGGTGCCCAGCTTGGGCTTGGTAATGATCTCGACCGCTCCCTTGTCGAGCGCGGCCAAGGCGGATTCCGAACCCCCTCCGGTCAGGCTCGAACAGATCACCACCGGAATCGGATGTTGGGACATGATCTTGTCCAGAAAAGTCAGCCCATCCATCCGCGGCATCTCGATATCGAGCGTAATCGCGTCGGGCACTTCGTTCTTGATGCGCTCCACGGCGACGAACGGATCGGAGGCGACCGCCATGACTTCGATCTGCGGGTCCGATTCCAGGATGTCCTTCAGAACCTGGCGAACCGAAGCGGAATCGTCGACGATCAGCACGCGGATTTTTTTTGGCGTTGTCATAAGACCCTGGGGCCTCGCTCTCCTCACACCGGCTTTCGATATATGGACGCCTTCACGGGCCTCACCGGGATATCCAGGCCGGCGAGGGATTCCGAGTGCCCCGCGAATAGGTACCCTCCCGGAATCAGATTGCGGCAGATCTTCCCGATCACAGCTTCCTGCGTGGGCCGGTCGAAATAGATCATGACGTTGCGGAAGAAGACCGCGTCGAACTGGTCGCGGACGGCGTAGTCGGCGTCCATGAAGTTCAATTGGTGAAAGCTGACCTTGCGCCGCAACTCCGGGACAACGCGGGCGCGGCCATCGGCGTTCGAGCGGCTGCGCAGAAGGTACTTCTTCCGCAGCTCGGGGCGCACGGGGAGAATCTGCGCTTCCTGATAGATGGCGGCCTCGGCCGACCGCAGCACTTTGGTCGAAACGTCGGTAGCCAGAATCGCGAAATCGAAACCGGGCTGGGTTCCCGCATATTCGGCCAACACCATGGCCAGGGTATAGGGCTCCTCGCCGGAGGAGCACCCCGCCGACCAGGCTTTGAAGCGCGCGCCGCGGCTGCTCCCCTCGCGGGTCCGCGCCGGCAATATCACCTCCCGCAGGTAAACGAAGTGCTCGGGCTCGCGAAAGAAATCGGTCTTATTGGTGGTGATGGCGTTGATGAAATGCTCGCGCTCCTCGCCGTTTCCGGACGCGAAGAAATACTCGGCGTAGCGTTCCAGCGATTCGAGCCGCAGGTCGCGCACACGGCGCAGCAGACGGCTCTGCACCAGGGTGACCTTGGAGGCCGGCATCTTGATGCCGAGCTCGCCGCTGATGAAGCGCGCAAACCGCGAGAAACTCGCAGCCGAGAGCTCGACCGGGTCTTTGAGGCGCTCATCCGGCGCCAGTTGGTCGGTTGGTGTCATGGTCCGAATCCGTCCAGTTATCAGTCATCAGTTGTCAGTTATCAGTTGTCAGTAAAGAAAGTCCGTAGCACTGAGTAGCTGTCTTTACTGATAACTGACAACTGATGACTGATAACTGACAACTGCTTCAGCCTGCGGCCTGGCCGGCCCCTTCGACCAGCGCTCGATCCTCCGATTTGTAAGTCGTACGCCGCCGTATCTCGGTAATCATGTCGAATCTCCTCGGTCGCTCCGGATACGGCGCGAAGTCCCGGTCCCCGGAATCGGCGCCGCCGCGGTTGACCGTCCCCTTCGGAAAGGGTTCTGGCCTCGACGGTCAGGTTACCCTGCGAGATCTCGGTCGCGATATGAGCCGTGCCGTGCAACGTAAAGCCGGCGACGGCATCCAAACCGCACATCGCCCCGGAGCCCTTGATGGTGTGGAAGGCGCGGAAGAGGTGGTGGATCGTTTCTTCGCTTCCCTCCCCCTCGCCGAGCGACAGAGCCGATTGCTCAATCGCAGCCAGAAGCTCGTCGGCTTCCTGGGTGAATGTCTGGACCGGGTTATATCCCACTGGTCGTAGCCTCGTTTGCCGCCGCCGAGCGGACCGCGTCCTCCGCCGTCAGTTCGCCGATCTCGAGCCCCAACGCAGCCGCGGCCGCGGCGATCGCGCCACTCAATCCCGCAAATTGTCGGTGCCTGGCGGAATCCGCTGTCTTGTGCGCCGAATAGAGCAGTTGAAGCGCCGCCGTGTCGCAGCTATCGACAGCGGACAAATCCAGAACCAGGTTTGACGTTTGCGCCAGCGCATGGCACAGCGTTTCCCGGAGCTCCGCCACTTCGCCGATGCCGAGTGTGCCCTCAATCCTGACGACGCCACCGTTTTCGTCGTTTGCGATCTGCACAGCTTTTCACCTCTATGCGGTGGCTCGGTTCCATTCCCCCCGCCGTTAATCCATATCGGCTGACCGGCGGCATGTTTGAGTCAGGAAGCTTACGGCACGCATGAGATCGACCGCTGAGAAAGTAGCCTGCGCGTTTGCCGGAGTCGGGTTTTTGTAGTCCTTCGGCTTGTCTTATCGGCTGCGGGAGTCTTTTTTTACCGGGTTTGGCGCGGGTTGCCCGGTTTTCCGCGCAGCGCAGTTCGGGACGCCTGTGGTAGCATGGGGCGATCGAGGGGCAAAATTAGTATGTTTTCTCGATATCGTTTGTCTTTCCTGGTGCTCTGTTTCGCCGCCTGCGTCTGGCCCTCCTCCGCCGTCACCTGCCGCGCCGTCCTGGTCGGAATCAATATCTACAACCCGAGTCCGGCCCAACAGGCTCCCGCCCCGCCGGGTCCGGTCTTTCGCCGCCCGGCCATCACCGGCAGCCCCATGTACTGGCGTTTCGACAACCTGAACGGCGCTATTGCCGACGTCAATCTGATGAAGGCGGTGCTCGAGAGCCTCGGCTTCACCGACTTCGTGATTCTCACCGACCAGGACGCCACGGCCGCGGCCATTCTCACGGCGCTCGAGCAGAATCTGGTCGACGACGCGGCCCCCGGCGACATCCGCGTCTTCTACTACTCCGGCCACGGCAATCACATGCGCAACCTCGCCAGCAAAGAGGAAGGCGGCGAAGATCAGACCATCGTTCCGGCCGACCACTGGCGCGGCGCGCCGGATATTCGCGACAAGGAGATCTCGCGGATTCTCTGGAAGGCCGCCAAGAAGGGCGTGCGGGTCACCTTCATCGCCGATAGCTGCCACAGCGGGTCGCTATCGCGCGGGGCCTGGAACGCACGTGGAAAGGCGCGCACCAACTCCGGCCGCGGACCGGAAGCCGAAGCCGGCAAGATCAGCGAACCGGTGGCGAACGATCCGGCCGATATGGATGCCGCGACCGGAAAGGCAATCGACCCCGAAGCGCTCGGCGTGCTCACGCTGGCCGCCGCCCAGCCCACCGAGGAAGCGCTCGAAACCCAAACCGAAGACGGCGATCATGGCGCCTTCACATGGGCTCTGGCCCGCTCCCTGCGCAGCGCCGACGAGCCCATGCGGCAGGTTTTCGCGCGCGCCGTGACCGCTATGCGCGCCAGCGCCGTTCCGCAATTACCTGTGATGGGCGGCGTCGGCCGGGCCGACCGTGGCATCTTTGGCGACCCCGCCACGGCGGTCTCCGGCCTCACCGTCATGGTGCAGTCTTACGACGGCAAGACGGTCCACCTGCGCGGCGGTACGGCGATTGGCGTGTACCCCCACTCGACGTTTAAGAGCGTTGCCAGGCCGCCCCTCGAACTGGAAATCGCCTCCGCCGACGCGAGCACTTCGCTCGCCACCGCTACCGGCTTGGGCACGCTCAAAACCGGCGATCTTTTCGTCGTCGATAAATGGGTGGTGCCGCCTGCGGCCGCTTTGCGCGTATACATTCCCAACCCGGCCCCGGCCACCGCTCTGCTAGCGACTGCCCGCGAAATCGGCAAGCTGCGCGCCGATTCCGGCATTGTCTGGCTGCCCGACGCAACCGCCGGCAATCCCACCTACGTGATGAGCTGGACCGGCACGACCTGGATTCTGGAGCAAAACCCCGCCACTGGCCATCCGGCCGATCTCGGCGCCGCACCCAGCGCGGAGGCTATCCGCAAGCTTCTTCCGGCGGGGGCAAAATTCCTGCTGCTGGTGCCGCCGTCGACCGAGTTCGCCGCCGCGCTTCCCTTCGGCAGCGGCCAGTACTCGGCCATTGAAACCCGCGGCAAGGGAAAGCAGAACACTCCCGCCGGCGCCCACTACTGGTTTCACGGAAGGCTCAACGGCGACAACATCGAATACGCCTGGGTGCTGCCGGATTCCACCGAAGAGAGCGTTCGCGATCTCGCCGGACAGGCCGCCAACAACCGGCCCAGCGGCTACATGCCCCTTCCCATCCGCAGCGATTGGGCGCCATTCGTCAACACGCCCGAAGGCATGCGAAGCGCCGCCGCTTCGCTCTGCGATTACGCCCTCCGCCTGGCGCGGATCCGTTCCTGGCTCGCCCTCACCACGCCCGATACCAGCGGCGCCTTTCCCTACCACCTGGCCTTCAAGAACGTCGCTACCGGCCAGTTCCGCGAAACCGGCGACATGCGCGACGGCGAGAAATACAAAATCTATCTGCGCGCGGACCCAAGCGCCCTCACCAACCCCGCTCGGTTGAGCCAGCGGTATGTCTACGTCTTTGCCGTGGACCACTTCGGCAAAGGCTCGCTGCTGTTTCCCCCCCTGGGCCGCGGCAACCTGGGCAATCGCATGCCATACACCATGATCCACGAGCAACCCAAGTTCGAGCCGTCGATCGCCCTGACCGGCGGCGAAGATTACGACTTTTCCATCGGCGAGCCGTTCGGCGTGGATAGCTATTTTTTGGTGTCGAGCGACGAGCCCATCGACAACCCCGACGTGTTCGAGTTCGAAGGCGCCCGCACCAGAGGCGGCGTCGAGCCCAACTACGCGAACCCGCTTACGGCCCTGCTCGCCGACGTGGGAGGCGCGGCGCGCGCCCCCAAGCCCCGCCAGGTGCCGGCACAGTGGTCAATCGAATCGGTGACGATTAGAAGCGTACCGGGGAAGTAGCGGAGCGACTCACCTCGCGGATCGCATCGGATTCACAATCCTCAGGCCGGCAAAATCTTTCTCGTTGCCGGTGACCACGATGCAGCCGTTGGCTTCGGCAATCGCCGCCACGATCATGTCCAGCCCGCTTCGCGGACGCCCCGCCGCGGTCCCTTCAGCCATCAGCCGCGCCCAGATCAGGCCGGCCCTTTCGTCGAACGGGAGCACGCGTCCGGCAAACAGTGCTTGCGGCCCCTCGGGACCCGAAAACCAACTTTCTAACAGCTTGCGTCTTCTTCCAGCGGGTTTTTGCAGCACGCCGCGCCGAATCTCCGCGATAGTGAGAGCAGAGACGAAAAGATCCTCGTCGTTCTGTTCCAACATCCACGCCGCCAGCGACTCCGATGGCACCGGTTTAATGGCGTCACTAACGATGTTGGTGTCGAGAAGGTAGCGCGTCACAAGCCGGCCGTGCGGCCGGGCGTGACCTCGCGGGTGAGGTCGAGATCGGCGCCAACCAATGGGGAACGGCGCAGCGCATGAAAGATGCCGCCCTTTTTCGGCGGCTCTCCCGAGATCGTCCGGCGAACCGCGATGCGAATCCGCTCCGCGTCCGGCCCTCCTTCTGCAAGCAGCTTGGCGAACGTCCGGATCAGCTCGCGATCCGCCGCCCACGCCAGAACTTCAAACCGAATCAGCCCGCGTTGGTTCAGACGCTTACGATAGTTCTTGATCGCACGTGCCTGTGCCGCACCCGTCATATCCAGTAATATACCCGGAAATCGTCGCGAATGCAAGCCCCCATTTGCGGCCACCGGATAAAGCGTTCCTACTGCCCCAGCAACTCCTTCAACAGCGCATCGGCGTGATAGAGCTTCTGGAGCGCTTCGGTCATGCCGGCGGTGTGTACGGCTACGGTGCGGTTGCTCGTCCCGTCATACACGAAATCGCCCACCAGCGATTCGATGTTGCCGTCGAACACCAGGCCCACCAGCTCGGCGTTGCGATTGATCACCGGCGATCCCGAATTGCCGCCCACCACGTCGTTGGTGGTTACGAAATCGAGCGGCGTGGCCAGGTTCAGCTTGTCGCGTCCCTCCGCCCAGCGCGTCGGCAGATAAAACGGGCCTTCGAAATTGAAACTGTTGGCGCGGTCGTACAATCCGAACAGCGTAGTTTTGTACGGGGCCTTGGTGCCGTTCATGGGATAGCCGGAAGCGGTGCCGTAGGAGAGCCGGAGGGTGAAGGTGGCGTCGGGATAAGTCGACTTACCGTAGATCGCGAAGCGGGCTTTGCCCAGGTCCTCGCCCGCGCGCTGCTCCACGCTTTCGACGTTGTCCTCCAGCCACTTGATCAGTTCGCGCCGCGCCGGATCCACTTCCCGCGCCATCACGATCATCGGATCGCCGGATGCCGCCACCGCCTGCTCGCCGCCTTCCACCAACTTCTTCCGCACCGCCGGGTCTGTCAACTTCGTCCCGTTCACCAATTGCTCAGCCGTCTGCTTCGGCGTTCTTCCGCGCAGGATCGTCTTCAGAAACGGATCGTTCGGGCTCATCTCCGATAGGTCCAGCTCCAGCGCGGCGGTGATGCGGGCGATCTCCAGCCCCGGGTAAATCGGCGCCGGCGAAAATAAACGGAACCGCAGCGACTCGAGCTGCGCGTCGTGGTAGCCTGGCAGGCGCTCTCCATCCGGCTTCTTCTCTTCCGCCACAAGCTGCACGATGTTCATCGCCAGCGCGGTGAGCTGCGAATCGGTGCCGTGAAAATAGCGATCCTTGGCCCGGCTGTCGGCTTTTCTCTCCGCTTCCGCCAGCGCCTTCCACGCGCCCCCGTAGGCCGCGGCCATTTTCGGATTGGCCATCACTTTTTCGCGAAATTCGGTTTCGTCCTTTTGCTTGGCCGCCATCACGTTCTTGTCCATGAGCCCCTCGAGCACGCCACTCTCGGCCTTCAGGCTGTTCTCCAGGCCGAAAATCAGCGAGGCCGCCTGCCGTGCTTGCTCGTTTCCTAGAGCGGAGTACTTGCGCAGCGCATCCAGCCGGCTATTCACCATCTTGATATACAGCGGTAGGATTGCGTCGCGCTCCCCTTCGAGCTGCGCCATGGTGTCCAGCCGGGCCGTCGATCCCGGATTGCCACTGGTGAACACCAGCTCGTTCTCCTTCGCGCCTTCCCGGTTCCAATGCAGGTAGTTCGTGCTGTCGATCGGCTTGCCGTTTTCATACACGCGGAAGAGCGCCATATCCAGGTCGTAGCGCGGGTAGGTGAAATTGTCCGGGTCGCCGCCGAAAAACGCCGTCTGTTGTTCCGGCGCGAACACGATGCGCACGTCGGTGTACTTCTTATAACGATAGAGCCAGTATTCCCCGCCCTGGTACAGCGTGATCACGTCGGACCGCAGCCCGGTTGCCTTCAGACTCTCGCTCTCGATGGCCGCGATCTCCGCCTTGCGCGCCGCAAATTCCCGTTCGGCGCCGTTGGCTTTCTTCACCGCGGCCTGCACCCGCGCGGTGACATCCTCCATGGAGACCAGGACGTTCACTTCGAGGTCCGGCGACTTCATCTCCTGGTCCTCGGCGGCGGCGTAGAACCCATCCCGAATATAGTCGTGCTCCGGCGAAGAGTTCTTTTGCAGTTGCCCCCGCGCCACGTGATGGTTGGTCAGCAGCAGTCCGTGAGGGCTGACGAACGACCCCGACCCTCCGTCGTTCAGCCGCACTGATGAAAGCCGCACATGGTCCAGCCATTCCTTGGTCGGCGTGAAGCCGTACTGTTCCTGAAGCTGTTTGGCCGGCGGATTGTCGAAGGTCCACATGCCTTCGTCCGCCACCGCCGTTAGCGGCGCGCAAACCAGCATTGCTCGAAATACCACGCTACGAAAAATGCTCATGCCCTTCAGCCTAACACCGAAGGTCGCGGCTCGGACCCGCGGCTCTTTCGCCAACCAGAGCATGTTGGCATCAGGATCGAATGTTCGGGTCAGAGCCGCGATTGTCAAGGAGCGGTTGCCGACTACGTGACCGTAATCGCGAAACCGAATACCTACTGAGGCTGGCAAATTACAGCTACAGATGGCCGGAGACTGTGAGGCAGGTTGGTAACCTGCAGCGGGTTGATAACCCGCTTTCGGCAGTTGCTCACCAGCCCGCGAAACGCCGATTCACAATCGGCCCGTCACTCTACTATGCGAGCCTCAATAGCTGTTTACTTATCCTCGCCGGGAGTCTCATTGCCGCCGGCCGGCGCGCCGCGAGGATCCGGCTTCACCGTCACCGGCTGCGTATAGGTCTGGCCGTCTACGGTGAGGCGCACGGTGTACTCGCCGGGCTGCAAGCTGGCTGCGCCACGTCCGAATCCGCCGCCACCGCCGCCTCGTCCACCGCGCCCGCGTCCACCGGCAGTCTGGCTGGTGGCCGGTGCGGCTCCCGCCGGATGGCAAGCATCCGGAGCGGGCGGAGGGGCGGCGCCGCGTCCGAATCCGCCCCCGCGGCCGGCCGTCGCGCCGAGAGCGAAACGGTGCATTCCGGCCGCGGCCGATGGCGGCGGCGCCGGCTGC
>Ga0187848_10000752_pt1 | contig 28903 bp, 30 predicted proteins | sample June2016WEW_4_40_FD_132424 | JGI IMG/M metagenome (GOLD analysis project Ga0187848, IMG submission 132424) | Peatland microbial communities from SPRUCE experiment site at the Marcell Experimental Forest, Minnesota, USA - June2016WEW_4_40 | ecosystem: Environmental > Terrestrial > Soil >... | reverse complement strand
CCATCACTTCCCAATCGGGCATTTCCGGGTAAAGCCGGTATTGCTCGTACTGTTTCAGGCGCGCGGCCAGTTCGCCCATCCGTTTTTCGTAGGCCTCGGTCCCCGCCTGAAGCTTTTCCTCTTCCACCACGGTGCGGTGGTGGTCGTCCCGGGTGGGCATGTATTCGCTCAATTCGGTCACGCTGAGATAGGAAAAAACGGGGGCCAAGGTTCCCGGTGGAAAGCAGGCCTCCAGATCGCGGTGCATTTGCGCGATTTGGCCCAATTCGGCCGCAAGCAGAAAGAAGGCCAGATCGGCCTTGTTGCCCACGTTGGCGTAGGTGGCCAGACGCGGGTGGGAAGGCGCGGCATGGGCCGCGCAAAGTCTTTCCAGCCGCCCGCGCGCCTGCCCGGAATCCGCGGCGGACAATTGCGCCCACCGCACCCGGTCCACCCGGTAAAACAGGTGCATCACATGCAGCCCGCGATCCAGTTTAATTGGCGGCAAAGAGAGGCTCATTTCACGAGGAGATTTTCCACGGCTTAAAGTTGCAGCACTTGATCGAGCAACTGCGGCAAATGTTCCAGCAGCGCCGCTTCGCCGGCCAGGAGCGAGACGCCCGCCTGCCCGGCGGCGGCTTGCAGAGCCTTGTCGTGCGAGGCGGAGAAGGCCAGCACCGGAATGTGGCTGGTGGCGGGAGTTTTCTTGACTAGGGCGATGGCGTCGCAGGCCCCGGGGCGGTCGGACACTTCAGCCAGAAGGACCAGCGGTTTCTCGCGCTCACATTGCTCCTGGAGCGTGGCCGCATCGTGGACGGTTTGGACACGATAGCCCATGTCCTGCAGACGGCTGGCCAATTGACCGCCCAGCAATGAATTGGAACAACACAATAGCGCCAGTGGTTTCAAAGTTGGAGGTGCCTGGTGGCGGGTGGATGGCAACGCGTTGAATGACAAACCGGGCCGGCGGGGTTATTTTCCTTCAGACAGCATTTTTTCCAGCTTGTCGCTCTTTTCATGGCCATTATCAATGGCCTTCTGATAATGCCAGCGCGCCAGCGCCAGGGCGGGCGGCTTCTCGCCCGCATAGACCAAGGCGAGACTGAAGTGGGCGTCGGCGTAGGCCGGGTCAATCTCCAGGGCTTTGCGCAGGGCGGTTTCCGCCTCGGGACGCAATCCCTTGGCGGCCAGAACGTTGCCGAGGTAAAACTGCGTGGCCTCGTTGGTCGAATTGAGCGCGGCCGACCGGCTCAAGGCATCGAGCGCGTCGTCCATTTTTTCCTGGCGATAGCGCAAAATGCCCAGCAAATAAAGCGCGCCGGGATCGTTGGGGTCGAGGGCCAGGGCGCGGCGCACATTCTTTTCGCAATCGTCCAGACGGCCGGCCGCAAACTCGGTCCCGCCGAGTTTGGCCAGCACATAAATGTTGTTTTCATCCTGCCGCAACACCTCGAGATATTCCTTTTCCGCTTCATCGTAACGCCGCGCCTCGGCGTCCATCCACGCCTGCTGCATGATGGTCTTCTGGCTGGCAGACAAATCTCTGACCGAATGCACTTTCGGGGAAGGCTCCTTCGCCGCCACGGGAGCGGCGGGCGGACGGGCGGAGGGCGAACTCTTCAACACGGCCTGTTCTTCCGCGGTATAGGGCACCGGCGCGGCTTCCAACGCGGCCAGGCGCGCGCGCAACCCTTCCAGTTCCGCGCTGGACCCGGTCGCCGGCGCCGGGGCGCGCTGAGACGGGGGGCTTGGCTTCATGGCTGCGACCTGTTTCTTCAAGTCGTCCCGCTCCTTTTTCAACTGGTCCCGCTCGGCGGTAAGTTGTTTGACGTTGTCGGCGACAGGCCGCTCCGGCGGCGGCGTGGATTTCAAGTTATTCGGGACGACCTTGAAAAACGTGTCTCCGGCGGGGACGACCGCAATTCCGTTCATGGCCATGACGGTTTCCAGCGCCTTGATCGCCGTGGACTTGGTCACGGGCGACGGTGTGTGGAGCGTGATCAGCACGCCTCTGTCAATGGCTTCGGGTCCCGTGGCCGCTTCGATCCCGGTGCGGCCGACCAGAGGCGCGTATATTTTGTCCAGCACGTCTTGGACGGGCATGTTGAAATTGTACATGATGTCCGCGACTTCGGCGTTCGGTTTGGCGGGGCCTGTTTTGGAGGCCGATGGTTTGGCCCCGGCCTTGGCCGCCTTTGCCTGCTCCAGGGCGACGCTGAGGAGGTCGCGCTCTTTTTCCAGGTCGGTAATTCTCTCCCGGGCCTTGGCCAATTCACCGGGGGCGACCGCGGCCGGCTGGACAGAAAGGGCTTCTTTGAGTTTCATCTCCAACTTGGCATTGGCGTTGGTCAGTTCGCTGTTTCTTTCCTGCAACATCGCGGCCTGCTGTTGGGCAGCATGGGCTTCCTTGAGTTTCATTTCCAACTCCGCATTGGCGTTGGTCAAAGCGCGAATTTCTTCCTGCCACATGGCCGCCTGCTGTTGCGGGGTTAAGGGGACGGCAGGTTTGGCGGGGGCGGGGGCGGCGCCGCCGGAAGGGAGGTAGGACGCCAGCTCCTTGAGCTTGTCCGCCAGGTAATCCAGCCGGTAGTTGACCGCCGCCGCGTTGGAGGCCGGGTAGTCGGTGTGCAATTTTTGCAACGCGTCGCGGGCGTGGAGATATTCCACCGCCGCCGCCGGCAATTGCCCGCCTTTTTGCAGCGCGTCCGCCTTTTGGATTTGACTGTAGATAACTAAAAAATCATCGTCCGGCCCGCCCGCCAGAACCGCCCCGCCTAGGGCCAGCAAAAATGTCAGGGTTGCAATCCTTCTCATAGGGGCGGAATAGTAAGCCTGTGGGGAAGCGGTTGGCAATTCTTTCCACGCGAAAACAATGGCGCCCCCCAATCATTAGCCCTTCCGGGAGGGCGGTCGTCCCGGCCGCATCCGTCGGCGTCCCCGCCATTTTGGAGTTCTTTTGCGGCGGCGATGGTGTAATTTGACCGCACGATTCAGCGATTCAAATAATTCAACCCATGGAAAATGTTCTCAAGCAACGGCTGGTTTGCGTGGCGGTAATTGACAATCCCGAGGATGCGGTGGCCCTGGCCCGGGCGCTCATGGCGGGGGGATTGCACACCATCGAAGTTACTTTCCGCACCGAGGCCGCGGCGGAGGCGATCCGGCGCATTCACCGGGACCTGCCGCAAATGACGGTCGGCGCAGGGACGGTGCTGACGCCCTATCAGGCGGCGCAGGCGGCGGAGGCGGGGGCGCAATTCCTGGTGGCGCCGGGCCTGGACGAGCCGGTTCTGGCGGCCGCCCAGGCGCGCGGTGTGCCGTATATTCCCGGGGTGGTGACGCCGACGGAAATCGGGCGGGCGCTGAGCTTGAAATGCAAGCTGCTTAAATTCTTTCCCGCCGAGGCCTCGGGCGGGGTGGTGATGCTCAAGGCGCTGGCCGGGCCGTTCGCGCACACGGGAGTGCAATTCGTGCCCACGGGCGGCATCACCGCGGCGACGCTGCCCGCCTACCTGGCCCTGCCCCAAGTGGCGGCGGTGGGCGGTTCGTGGATGGCCGACCGGGAACTGGTGGCGCAACACGCCTGGGAAAAAATCACCGCGCTGGCGGCGGCAGCGATGAAACTTTGTTAGCGGAATTTGTTCATCCGCCGGGCAGCGTGCGAAAAGGGGAAGCCTGCGAAAATGAGGCGCCAGACCCATGTCGAGGGCGTCATGCAAGGATGTATGGCGGCGTCACCGAGTTTAATAATTCAAGAGCCGCCATTGCGCCGGGAAAGCTCCCGGGCGGAGACGATGTGCAGAGGATCTATATTGTTTATGAAGCCTTGCTTGTCGAGAACCGCAATGCTGTATTTCCCAATGAGAATGAATTCGGGATGCGGGACCTCAAACTGCCCATCCGTCGTGCGCAGGGAAAACGGTCGAAAGCCGCCACCGCTCACCTTCTTTTTCAACTCTTGAACGTTCACCTTTTCAATCTGAACCGCCTCTCAACCGGGGTCAAGCCCGTTCGCGCGATTTTGCCAAAGCATCGCACGGGTCGCGGGACTTCGGCTGCGCTACTCCCGGCTGCCCACCAGGTCCACGAAACCCAGCACCGCGGCCCGCTTGAGACAGAATTCCAGCCCGTCGGCCACCCCATGACCATGCAGGAGCTGGCTGACATATCCATTCTGCCGGCGCACGGCCTCTTTGACCGGATCAATGGCGTTGCCGGGCGCGACCAGCCAGCGGGCATGATCGCGCGAGAGCATCGGCAGGTCGTTGTGGTGGTCGCCGGCGGCGAAAGTGTCGTCCTGGCTCAGACTCAGCAGGCGGGCGATTTCCCCCAGCGCGCTTCCCTTGTTGAAGTCGCGGTGGCTGAAGCGGGCATAGACATCGTTGCGCACCACCGTCAGGCCCGGCACTTCCCGGCAATAATCATCCAGGTACTTGTGAATCGCCTCCGCGTCCTCGTTTCTTTCCGCGATCAGGCAAAGGGGGGAATAGGAATCCTCGTAAAGCGTGGCGCTGAAGCGCTGGCGCACCCAGGCGGCTAAACGCGGCAAATCCGGGCGCACCCGCTCGAACAATTGCCGGTGGGCCTCCGTGCAGGCCCGATTCCAAGCCTCGCACTCCGCGTACTGGGAATCGCGGCGCACATAAATCTCCCGTTCCACCACCACCAGAAAATCAGGTTTGATGGGCAGATGGGCGCGCCCCAGCGATTCCAGCAGGCTGGAAAGATCCCGTCCGGTGTTGATGACCCAGCGGGCGCCGTGCTCCTGCAACTGGCCGATGATCCTTTGCAAGGCGAGCGGAACCGGCGGGTTCTCGAATTCGGCAAACAAAGTTCCGTCAAAATCCGTTGAAATCAGTTTTATGGGCAATGCCATCGAAGCAGCCACTCTACGGCCATCGCCGCGCCAAGGCCAGAAGAATCCCAGTCAATTCCGGTGAAGTTCCTTGGCGGCACGGCCGGCTCATGAAGCGAAACTTCCCGCCTTTTCCCCCTCTCCTCCACACACATCTGCGTCCATCCTTGTCCGCCCCGGCTCCGCCGTGCGGAGCAAAGGGGGTGCGTGATCTGCGGGCTGACGTCTTTACTTGAATTTCCTTCCACACCACCAAAAAACATTGCCAACCCCGGCTCAAACATGAAACGATGCCCGGCTCAAACATGAGCGAAAAAGTCTATGTCATAGGCAGCAACTCCTTCACCGGGGCGACCTTTGTGGATTACCTCCTCTCGCTCGGCTGCGAGGTCATGGCCTGTAGCCGCTCGCCCGAGCCTGCCCCCGCCTTCCTCCCCTACAAATGGAGCCGCCCCGCCCCGGCTCCCGGCCGGTTCCATTTCGTCCAAATGGACCTCAACCACGACACCGGCCGCATCGCCCAGGCCATCGCCGATTTCCAACCCGCCTGCGTCGTCAATTTCGCCGCCCAAAGCATGGTCGCCGAAAGCTGGCTTTACCCCGACCAATGGTACGCCACCAACGTCGTCGCCAACGTGCGCCTCCACGAAAAACTCCGCCAATTCCCTTTCCTCAAAAAATACGTCCACATCTCCACCCCGGAGGTCTATGGAAGCTGCTCGGGCAACGTCACCGAGAACGCCCCGTTTAACCCCAGCACCCCTTACGCCGCCTCCCGCGCCGCCTGTGATCTCCACCTCATGACTTTCTTTAAAAATTATCATTTCCCCGTCGTCTTCACCCGCGCCGCCAACGTCTATGGGCCGGGACAGCAGCTTTATCGCATCGTGCCCCGCACCGTTTTCTTCGTGAAAACCGGGCGCGTCCTGCAACTCCACGGCGGCGGCCGCTCCGTGCGCTCCTTCATCCATGCCCGCGACGTTGCCGACGCCACCTGGCGCGCCGCCCGGCAGTCCCCGCCCGGGGAAGCCTGGCATTTTTCCACCGACCATTGCCTTTCCATCCGCGAACTGGTCGAACGAATCTGCCGCCGCCTGGGCGCCGATTTCTCCCAAGTTGTCCAAATCGTCGGCGACCGCCCGGGCAAGGACGCCGCCTATCTTCTGGACAGCGCCAAGGCCCGTTCCGTCCTGGGCTGGAAAGACCAGGTCACCTTGGATCAGGGCATTGACGAAACCATCGCCTGGGTCGAAAAAAACCTGGAAGAACTGAAGAAACAACCCTGCGATTACATTCACAAACCGTAGCCATGAAAAAAATTCTTGTCACCGGCGGATTCGGTTATGTCGGCAGCCGGCTCACGCCCCACCTGCTGGAACTGGGCCACAGCGTGCGCGTGCTGGACCTGATGCTTTACACCCGGGCCGGCCTGGACGCGCTCAGGAAAGACCCCAAGTTTTCCGCCTGGAGTTCGCGCTTCAAATTGCTGGAAGGCGACATCCGCGATCCCGCCGCCGTCAGCCGGGCCGTCTCCGGTGTGGACACCGTCATTCACCTGGCCGCCATTTCCAACGATCCCACCGGCGAAATAGACGAAGTCCTCACCCGCCAGGTCAACTTCGACGCCGTGGGGCTGCTCCTGGCCCTGGCCCGCGCCCACGGCGTGCGCCGCTTCATCAACGCCTCCTCCAGCAGCGTCTTCGGCATCAAAAATGCCGCCGACGTCACCGAGCAATTGGAGCCGGAGCCGCTAACCTCCTATTCCAAAAACAAAATGCTCGCCGAATGGCTTGTCGCCGCCGCCGCCTCGCCCGATTTCTGCGCCGTCAACATCCGCCCGGCCACCATCTGCGGCTATTCCCCGCGCCAGCGCTTCGATCTCACCGTCAACAAACTCACCGCCGACGCCATCCGCAAGGGCGTCATCACCGTCCACGGCGGCCAGCAGCGCCGCCCCAACGTGGGCATGGCCGACGTCATCAATCTTTACGCAATCCTGGTGGACACCGACCCGGCGCCGCTCAACGGCCGCACCTTCAATTTTGGGTTCGAGAACCACAAAGTCATTGAAATCGCCCGCCTCATCCAGGCCGAACTGGCCGACCTCAACGTCGCCATCCAAATTACCGACACGCTGGACCAGCGCGACTACCACATCTCGTCAAAAAAGATCCTCAGCGTCCTAGGCTACAAACCCGTCAGTTCCATCCGCGCTGAAGTGGCCCATCTGCGCCAGGTCCTGGAAAGCGGCCTGTTTGCCGACATTGACGCCCCCGAGCACTACAACCTGAAGTTCATGAAAATCGCCCGCACCCCCGCCGCCTATTCCTTCCTCTCCCGCTGAATTGCAATTAGCGGCGCGGCACCTCCTTGTCTCAATCACAAAGTTGCGCAATTGGCGCTTGAACGCAGAAATCGCTTCAAATTCTGCCACTGCCGTGACACCTCGGACAAGTTTGACCAGGTGCTCCGATCGCTTGCAATTCCGTAATTAGAGTCTCAGAGGATTCCTGTATCTCCTGAATCTCCGCGGCATCATGAGCCGAGGTACCCTTGCCAATCCTTTCCCTGTTGAACGTTCTTATTGCATTTCGGGCCTCGTCGATCTTTTTAATCACCTGCAACCTAGTCATATTTTCGCCTTTCGTACCGCTTACTTCCTTCTTCTATATTCAACCATTTCATGATATGTTCGTCGCATGTCGTCCGAAATAAAGTCCTTGCATTTCTTCGCGTGTCTCTCAAACCCTGGGACGATCTGTTCACAAGCCTCCATTTCCCAAAATAGTGTCTGATAGTCTTCAAAATGATTACTAATAATCACCTTCTTGTCCACTAGGCTTTTGAGCCATGAGGAGGCCGTAATCTCCATTGCTCTTGCAGCGTTAATTACGTTGTAAAGTGGAGTTCAAGGAAGATGGAAAGCACTATTCACTTGGACTGCCTCGCGAGTTTCGGGATATTGGTACCCTTCCAAAGTCGGCGGAAACAGCCGCAATTGTAATCTCAGGTGAGATCATCGAAATCTGGCGCGCGGATAAACTCGAGGCACATGCCCGCGAGGTTCGCGGCAAACTGTTGGATTTGATTGAGCGTGCATTGTCTGATTTCGTACGCCGCGGCTGATTGAGGTGCTCAAAAGTCTCCAAATGGAAGGGGGCAAGCACAATCACATATTACCGTTTTCGTCCCAACGAGGGCTTGACAAGGATTAGAACCTATGGTTGAATCGTCCGCGTGAGACACGTAGGCACAGTGCAGCGCCGCATCCGGGAGGACGCGGCCAGCGCAGGCGCGGAGGGCGGGGAGAAATCCCCGGAACGTTCTTATGCGGGCGAACCCGAACGGCAATTTCGAGATGATTTGAATTCCCGGCAGGCGGAGGGGTGGTATGCACTTAACTCCACTTCTCGCCATTGCGGGTCAAAGTTCCAGCGAAACTTTCGCGGTTTCATATCTGCCTCAACTGCGGGCAATTCCGGATTCTTTGCGGCTTTTCGCGTCAAACCAGCCGAAGTGCCGTTCCAGGAACCATTTACACTCCGAATCGAGTCTTGGCCAATCAAGCTCAATCAAGGTTAATCAAGGTCGTTTTATGCGCCTCAGTCCAACCAAGCATCCAGGAAAATACCGGCCTTAATCAAAATCCATCCGGTGGCGACATCTTTTGGAAAGTTTATTCTTGTGAAAAGGGCGGTTGTTTGCCACAACTGGCTGGCGTCAATCGTCAACCCAACAAACTCAAAAACTTGAAAACCGCGAAACGAGCCCAAATCGGCGGCGCGATCCCGTTGTTCTGTTTGCTCTGTGCCCTGGCCCATCCTGCCTCCGTCTTCGCCTTGGGCATCCGGCTGCCGGACCAGGACGCGTTTGCCACGGCGCGCGGCAATGCCTTCGCCGCGACGGCCAACGATCCCGCCGCCATCTACTACAACCCCGCCGGCATCAGCCAGTTGGATGGCGCCAACTTTTCTCTGGGCATGTACGGCATCACCTATGCCTCCCGTTTCACCAGCCCGGCCGGTTCCGGCATCAACAGCCAGCAGGAATGGGGTGCGCTGCCGCAGACTTTTTCCACCCTCAGTTTCACCAATTATCATCTCGCCGTTGGCTTGGGCGTTTATTCCCCTTACGGCCTGACCATGGAATGGCCCAACAAAGCCCCTTGGTCGCCGTTCGGCCAAGACGGCTCAATTACCTACATCCGGGCCAATCCCGTCCTCGCCTGGCAGCCTTGCGACACCCTCTCCATCGCCGCCGGAGCGATGCTCGATTATTCCCAGGCCGAACTGAAAACCAGCGTCCCCGGCATCTCCCTGCACGGAAGGGACACCGACGCGGGCTTTAACGCCGCCATTCTTTGGCATCCGTTGGCAAAGCATTTCCTGGGCCTGACCTACCGCAGCGCGACCGACATGAATTACAATGGGCATGTTAGTTTTCAGGGCCTGCCATTCCCGTCGCAAGCGGCCTTGTTGAACTTCCATTTGCCCCAAACGCTGGCCGGAGGTTATTCCTTCCGCCCCACCACCAATTGGAATTTGGAAGTGGATGCCGATTGGTCCGATTGGACCAGCCTGCGCAATGCCCCCATCCAAACCGGCCCCGTCCCCGCCGGCACCCTCGGTTTCAATTGGAAACCCAGCACCCTTTACGAGTTCGGCGTTACCCGCTATCTAGGCGCCGGCTGGCGCGCCAGCGCCGGCTATATGTTCAGCGAGAATTCCGCCTCCGACAGTTCCTTCAACGCCTTGATCGCCGATTCCGACCGCCATTTGTTCAGCGTCGGCCTGGGCAAAAGCTGCCACCACCTCAGTTGGGACGCCGCCTACCAACTGGGCATCGGCCCCTCCCGCTCCGTCTCCGGCGACATCAACCCCGCTGACAACGGCCGCTATGAATTCCTCAGCAATGCTCTCTCCTTCAACATCGCCTGGCATTTCTGATCCCGGCGGTCCTTTGCCAGACCGGCCCCGCCCAACCCTCCTGATCGTGGATGACGAGGAAGGGCCGCGGCAATCGTTGCGTGTCGTTTTCAAGGAGGATTACAATTTGCTCCTCGCCGCCGACGGGCCCCGCGCCCTCGAACTGGCCAGACAGCACAAAATCAACGCCGCCGTGGTGGACATCCGCATGACCGGCATGACCGGCACGGAAGTCCTGGAAAAACTCAAGGCCCTCCAGCCCTCCGTCGAAGTCATCATGCTGACCGCATACGAGACGGTGGACACGATCCGGCGCGCCCTCCGCCTTGGGGCCTGCGATTACCTCAACAAACCGTTCGATATCGCCACCATCCGCAAGGCCGTCGCCACTGCCATGGAGCGGCACTCCCTCACCGACGAAATCCGCAGCAACAACGAAAAACTCCAGGCCCTCCAGTCCGAACTGCACAATCAGAAACTCCAGGAGGAAATCGCCCGCACCCGCGGCGAAATCTACGCCAGCATCATCCACGACATCAACGGCCCCCTCACCATTATTTCCGGCTTCATCCAGATCATCAATCAGCGCGTGGGCGAGTCCCAGCGCCTGGAAGGGGAAGACCTGGAAATGGTCAAGGACCGTCTCCGCCGCATCACCCGTCAGGTCAGCAACTGCATTGACATCTCCCATCGCTACCTCAATTTCATGCGCCAGCAGGGCAGCACCGCCTCCTGGGTCAGCGTCAACCAGATTTTGGACGACCTGCGCGAATTGCTCAACGTCCATCCCAGCAAGGGGAGCAACCGCCTCAAAATCCAGGCCGTGGCCGAGAACGTCGAACTCCAGATCAACGGCACCGACTTCATCCAAATCCTCCTCAACCTCGCCATCAACGCCCTGCAAAGCACCCCCTCGCCCCACGCGGTGGACCTGGTCTGCAAAGTCCTGCACGTGCCGGTGGACACCACCCAATTCCACGAAGGCCCTCACGAACGGGTGCTCAACAGCGAAGGTTTCAAAAATACCGCCCCCATTCTGCACGTTTCCGTCTGGGACGACGGCCCCGGCATTCCCCCGGAAGTCATGGCCAAACTCTTTAAGCCCTACTTCACCACCAAACCGCCCGGCAAGGGCACCGGCCTCGGTCTGGCCATCGTCCAGCGCCTCCTCAAAGAGGCCCGGGGCTGTTTGCACATCCAGTCCAAGCCCGCCGAAGGCACCCGCTTCAACATCTACCTGCCCGCCTTCCTCAAACGTTAACCCTCCCATCCTTCTCCATGAAATCCATGACCGGCTATGGGCGGGGCGAAGGCGCCCGGCGCGGCCTTAAAGTCACCGTCGAGGTCAGCTCGGTCAACCGCAAGCAAACCGAAGTCGCCGTCAACCTCCCCCGCGACCTGGAAGTCCTGGAAGCGCAAATCCGCGATGAAATCAACCGCCGCGTTTCCCGCGGGCGGATCACGGTGCGCGTGGCCGTCCAGAGAGCTCCCGGCGTCCCCGGCAAAACTCGCGTGGATCTGGCCCTGGCCAGGTCTTACGCCCGCGACCTCCGCCGCCTGGGCAGGGACTTTGGCCTGGACGATCGCATCACCCTGGATTTGCTCGCCCGCCTTCCCGGCGTGGTTCAGCCGGCCCAGGACATTTCCGAAGCGGAGGAGCTTTGGCCCGCCACGGCCGCCGCCCTCGGCGCCGCCCTGGACATGATGCTGCAAATGCGCGGGCGCGAAGGCGCCTTCCTGGCCGGGGATTTGAAACGCCGCGTGACCCAAATGCGCCGGGGCGTGGCCCGCGTGCAGCGCCTCGTGCCGGGTGTCGTCCAGCATTATCGCGCCCAATTGCTGCAACGCATCCACGACGCCGGCCTGCCCGCCCCCGGTCTTGATGACGAGCGCTTGATCAAAGAAGTTTTTTATTTCGCCGACCGCTCCGACGTGACCGAAGAATTGACCCGCCTGGAAAGCCATTTCCAACAGTTCGACGACTGTCTCAAATCCTCCGAACCGGTTGGCCGCACCCTGGATTTTCTCTCCCAGGAAATGAACCGCGAAATCAACACCCTCGGCGCCAAGGCCAACAACAGCCGCATTTCCCGCGAAGTCGTCCGTCTCAAAGCCGAGCTGGAAAAATTCCGCGAGCAGGTCCAAAACGTCGAATGATCCCGCCCCCGCCAGCATCGGTCCCGCGCAATCCGGCCGCGCCTCTCTTGATCCTGATCTCCGCCCCTTCCGGCGGCGGAAAAACCACCTTGTGCCAGCAGCTCCTGGCCAAACATCCCGAAATGATCCGCGCCATCACCTGCACCACCCGGGCCCCGCGCCCGGGCGAGCGCGACGGCGCGGACTATTATTTTCTGGATCCCGCCGCCTTTGCCCGGCGCGTGGCGGAGGGCGGCTTTTTGGAACATGCCAGCGTCTATGGCCATGCCTACGGCACCCCAAAATCCGAGGTCCTGGAACGCCTTGGCCAGGGGCGCGATGTCCTGCTGAACATTGATGTTCAGGGGGCCGCTGCCATTTGCGCAACCGCTGTCAAGAACAACGACTTGCGGCGCGCCCTGGTGACGGTCTTTCTCACCCCCGCCTCGCTGGCCGAACTGGATACGCGCCTGCGCAAACGGGCCACCGACGCCGAGGCCGTGTTGCACGAGCGCCTGAGTGTGGCGCGCACGGAGATTGCGCAGTGGCAGAACTTCCAATACCTCATCCTCAGCACCACCATCGCCGAGGACCTGCGCCGGATGGAATGCATCATCGCCGCCGAGCGCATGCGCTACTCCCGCGCCCTGCCGCCGGGATGACGGCCGGGCCTCCGGCGGCAGGGCGAGAGCATTATCAATAAAACTGCAGCCATGTCACCACGCCGGGATGTGATGAACTGGTTTGCCACCTGTAGTTACAGTCTTATTAAACTGCTCTAATCACTCTGAAAATGAGCTTGCCCACATTGCCAGCACTCTCAATGTGGGCAAGCTCATTTTAATAACGCACTTGAATCTGTCCAGAAAAAAGATTGGAGCATTTCCAACAAGACTACAGCCATGACGCCTCGTCAGGCTGCGATGAACTGGTTTGCCTCGTGCGGCTACAGCTTTATTTAAACCGCTCTAATGATTACGGCGGGCCGGAGTTTGGCCCCTGATTGGTCGGAAAACGGAAAGGGCCGCAGAACAACGGCACCGCGATTATAGCTTGTCGTATTCGGCATCGAGCGGATTGTCCCAAATTTTTTGGAAAACGGATTCCGAAAGACGCGCGCAACCGCGAGTCATTTCCGCCGCAGTCGGGTCATTTTCAACCATAGTAACTTTGACGCGGGTATTCTCAAGCAGTCATTCCCCGTTCTTCACCTCAAATCCGGCTCCGGCGTGAGCGGCTTGAGAATCTGGCTCAGCAAATCCGGCTTGGCGGTGTCCCGTTCCAGCAGCGGATATTTCTCCCCCCCGTGATAATTCACAGGGCAGGTCTTGAAGTAGTCTTCGTTCTCGACCAGCAGTTCCACCGGCGAGGCGTTCGTCGCGGCCTCCTTCACCGCGGCGCGCAAAATTTCCGGCGTCCAATGCCGCCCGTTCACACCCAGCAGCTTCATCCCCGTGCCCACGCCCGCCTCATCCGCGGGCGAACCGGCGATGACATCGCTGATGGAGCCGTCTTCCTTCACGGTAAAGCCCAGCGAGCAGCTCATGTCCGTGTACTTCTTTTCGCTTTCCCGCGACTTGAGCATGGGCGACACCGTGTTGGTGTAAGCCAGCCGCCAGCCCGATCCTTCGATCCCGCCCAGCGGCGCGCGCGGCGCCGTCTCATAAACGCGCGTGCGGAAAAATTCCCGCCAATCGTTCGGCGCCACCTCGTTCAGCGCCGCCACCACGTCGTCCTCGGTGTAAGGCACCACCTTGGGCGGGCCGCTTTCGCCGCCGTGGAACTTTTTGCAGAAATCGTCCAGCGATTTCGCGCCGCCCGTTTTCTGCCGGATCAACACGTCCGCCTCCAGCCAAATCAAATCGCCCTCGTCGTAGAAATCCACGCCGCGCCGCGACGACGCCTGCTCCTCCCGCGCCTCGTAAAGCAATTGCGCCGCAATCGTCGTGTCAGCCAGCGGGCGCCATTCCCGGCCCGGCGTGTGCTCCAGTCGGGCCGCCTCCAGCGCCAGGTAGTCCTGGAAATTCCCGTTTGTCCAGAGTCCGCTGCGCGCCGTCAGGATGATTCCCAAATAATCGGTCAGCCCTTCATAGACCCAGAGCAGCTCCCCTTTCATCGGCTTTTGAAAATCGGGCGTGGCCAGCCCGGCCGGCCGCCGGTACTTCCCGTTCCACGAATGCACCATCTCGTGGCAGAGCAGGTAAGCGGCAGTGTTGCGGTAATCCTCGTCGGTCAAATACTTCTCCCCCTCCCGGTCGTCGCTGGACTCATGATGCTCCAGGCCGAAGTGCGCCACATGGTCGCTCAGCGTGAGCAGGAAATGGTAGCTGCCATAGTGCCGCGCCCCAAAAAGCGCGCCGGTCTCCGCCACCAGATGCGCGAAATGCCGCGCATCCTCCGGCTTGATTTCCAGCGCCGCCGCGCTGTCCGCCACCAGATTGAGCGTGTGCGCCGGATGTTCGCCCGGGGTCAAATCAATCGTGCGCAAATAATTTCCCATGATGACCGGCGAATCCACCAGTGTTTCCAGCGACACGGTCGCAAAGGAAACGGCCGGGGCCGAACCCCCCGCCAGCGGCAGCGCCGTGGCGAACTTCCACCCCGCCGGCATCCGCAGGGAGGCGCTGTACTTGACATCGCTCGCTTTGACGCCCGCCGGATAGAGCAGCGCCTGGTTCCAGCTCAGGACCAGCAACTGCGCCGTGGCCGACGCGCCCGAAGAAAAGCCCTCGCTGCTGGGCGGCAGCAGAAAATCCAGCGCCACCTCCAGCCGGTCCGCCCCCGCCGGCACCTGCACATGAAAGCTGAACATGTCATCGTCATCCCGCCGCCAGGCGGCCGGCTTGCCCAGCGCGCTCATTTTCAGGCCGCTCAGGTCGGTGATCGGGCCGTCCGGCTCGTGCTCGCCCGGAATCCATTTCGGGTAGAGCAGCGTGAGCGGACCGGGATGGACGGGAAATTGCAGATGCGCGTGCAGGATTTTCCGCGTCGCATCCGTCGCGTCCACTTCCAGTTTAACGGGCGGTTCCTGGGCCAAAGCGGCCGCCGCCAGGCCGCAAGCGAGCGCGATGATCCCGGGGCTCATAAAGTCAATAATAGTTCTCAGCCTCATAATTCTGCATTCTGCATTTTGCATTGCCCCTATCCCTGCCCAAGCTTCTTTGACTTCTCCGTTCCGGCGCGCACGGCGCTGATGACGGTGCCGCGAAACCTGCCCTTCTCCAGTTCATGGATGCCTTCGATGGTCGTGCCGGCGGGGCTGGCCACCATGTCCTTCAACTGGGCGGCGTGCAGGCCGGTTTCCAAAACCATTTTGGCCGCCCCCAAAACCGTTTGCGCCGCCAGTTTCGTGGCAATGGCGCGCGGCAGGCCCGTGGCTACGCCGCCGTCACTCAGCGCCTCGATGAACATGTAAACATAAGCCGGACCGCTCCCGCTCAAACCGGTGACGGCATCGAGCAGGTATTCCTTGATGGGAAAGGCCACGCCGATGGAGGAAAAGAGTTTCTGCGCCAGCTCGGCGTCGGCCGGCAGGGCGGATTTGCCGGGCGCGAAAGCGCTCACGGAGGCGTTGACGACCGCGGTGGCATTGGGCATGACCCGGATGAGACGCGCCCCCGTCTGCAATTCTGTCTCCAGCCGGGCAATCGGCACACCGGCCGCAATGGAGATGAGCAGATGGTTCTCCGTGAAATGCCCCCGGATCTCGGCCAGCACGCCCGCGACCTGGTCCGGCTTGACCGCCAGAATCACGACCTCCGCCGCTTTCACGACGGCGACATTTGAGGTGGTCGTTTTCGCGCCGACCGTCTTGGCAAACGACGTCCGGGCGGCTTCCAGGGGATCGCTGGCGATAACATCCTTGGCCGCGACGAGTCCTGAGTGAACAAAACTCTTCGCCAGCGCCGTGGCCATGGTGCCCGCGCCGAGAAAGCCAACGCTTATTTTGGTGTCCATACTGCTTTTCTAACAAGCCCGCCGCGCCCTGTCACTCCCAAACTGGAGCCCGCTCACGGAATTCTTGCGCAATTCGGGTTTGACAAATCCGGCGCATGAATACAAATTGTCTCAGTGCGCATCATCAACGAGACGTTTCTCGTGGCGGCGGGACGGGAGCATCCCCCGGCGGCGAGCCACTTGGATGCTTGGCGCAAGTTCGTCAGGAAGGCGGCATGGCGCCACTTGATCGACGTGCGCCAGACATATCCTGACACGGACAGCGTCAAGGTTCGCAGCGGGCGGCAGGTGCTTGTATTCAACATCCGCCGCAATGAGTACCGGCTGATTGTGGCGGCCCATTTCAACCGCCAGATCGTTTATACCCTGCGTTTTATGACGCACGCGGAATACAGCAAAGATCGCTGGAAAGACACTTTATGAAAACGACGCAACCAAAAACCGGGTTTGCCCGAATGCCAAAAGACTACGCCGGGCTGTGCCGGATTCTCACCCCGCGCCCCATCCACGACAAGGCCGAGTTCCAGAACATTCTGGAAATCACCGACGCCCTGGCCGGGCACAAACTGACCCCGGACCAGGAGGACTATTTTGACCTGCTTTGCCGTTTGATTGAGGACTACGAAAAGGAGCAGGTGGAATCCCCCAAAGTGACCGCCCTCCAAGCCTTGCAACACTTGCTGGACGCGCACAGCCTGAGCGCGGCGGACCTGGCGCGGCTGCTGGGTGTTCACCGGACGCTGGGCGCGATGATTCTGCGCGGCGAACGCAGACTAACCCTCCATCATGTGCAGACTTTGGCCCAACACTTTGGCGTATCTGCCGACCTGTTCCTCTCGTGAAGATGCGGCCGCACCGGAGGGAAGCAGCGCTTCGCCAATGGCAGACCCACGAAAGAACGAAAAACCGGCCAGGCTATGGGTTGATCCCGACGATCGTTTCCGTATCACGTAAGCACCTGCAGTGCAGTCGGTTGCACTTTAAGTTGGCCAAAGCTGTGGTTTGACAACTAACACCATCGTGCGGCGGGCAGGGGACTGCCCGCCCTACCCTCCAAGACTGACGCCTACCGCGTACCGACTGGAGGCGGCCTCTCCGTCAATTTTCGCCAAAGGATTGGCAAATAACGGTTGGTTGGTGACGCCTCCCGCCGGTACGTTGGGCACCAGATGAATATCAGCGCCATCAATAATTTCTCCAAACCGGTGAATGAGCCGGTCAAGGAGTACCGGCCCGGTTCGCCGGAAAAGCTCCAGCTCAAACAGCAGATTAAAAAGATGCTGGGTGAGCAGATCGAGATACCGCTGCGCATCGGCGGCAAACTGGTCAAGACGGGCAAGCCCGCCAAGTGCGTCTGCCCGCACGACCACGGCCATGTGCTGGGACAGTATCACCAGGCGGGAGCGGAACAGGTGGAGCAGGCGGTCCAGGCCGCTGCCACCGCCTGGAAATCGTGGTCCACCCTCCCTTGGGAGAGCCGGGCAGCCGTGTTCCTGAAGGCGGCGGATTTGCTCAGCACCAAGTACCGGCCAATCCTCAACGCCGCCACCCTGCTGGGCCAGAGCAAAACCGCATTCCAGGCCGAGATAGATTCGGCCTGCGAACTCACAGACTTCTTCCGGTTCAATCCCTGCTTCGCCGCCCGGCTGATGGCCGAACAGCCGGATTCCGCCTCCGGCGTCTGGAACATGGTTGACTACCGGTCCCTGGAAGGATTCGTTTTCGCGGTCACGCCCTTTAATTTCACGTCCATCGCCGGCAATCTGCCCACCGCCCCGGCGTTGATGGGCAACACCGTGCTGTGGAAGCCGGCCTCCAGCGCGGTCTATTCGGCCCATTTCACCATGCTGCTGCTCGAGGAAGCCGGACTGCCGCCGGGCGTCATCAACTTTCTGCCAGGCCCCGGCAGCCAGATCGGCGACGCCGCCATCCGGCATCCCGGCCTGGCGGGCATCCATTTCACCGGCAGCACCGCCGTTTTCCATCGCATGTGGCAGACGGTCGGCGAGAATCTCGCGCGTTATAAAAACTATCCGCGGCTCGTCGGTGAAACCGGCGGCAAGGATTTCATTTTCGCGCACGCCTCCGCCGATCCGGACGGGCTGGTTTTCAACGCCGTGCGCGGCGCGTTTGAATTCCAAGGGCAGAAATGCTCCGCCGCTTCGCGCTTGTACGTGCCGGCCTCGTTGTGGAAACAGGTGCGCGACCGGTTGATGGACCAGATCCGCTCCATTCGCATGGGCGACCCGGCGGATTTCCGGAACTTCATGACGGCGGTCATTGACCAGAGCGCCTTCAACTCCATCAAGGGCCACATTGATTACGCCAAAAGCTCGGCCGATGCCGAATTGCTGGCCGGCGGCGAGTGCGATGACAGCCAGGGCTGGTTCATCCGGCCGACTCTCGTGCTGGCCAGGAAACCCGACTTCAAACTGATGAAGGAGGAAATCTTCGGTCCGGTCCTGACGGTTTATGTTTACGCCGACAAGGATTACGAGAAGACGCTGGATTTGTGCGACCAAACCTCTCCATACGGCTTGACCGGGGCGGTGTTCGCCCGGGACCGCGACGCCATCCATCTCGCCCTGGCCAAACTGCGTCACGCCGCTGGCAACTTCTACATCAACGACAAGCCGACCGGGGCGGTTGTGAACCAGCAGCCGTTCGGAGGAGGGCGCGCTTCGGGAACGAATGACAAGGCCGGCAGCCTGCTCAACCTCATGCGCTGGGTTTCCGCGCGCGCCATCAAGGAAACTTTCGTTGCGCCGCAGGACTATCGCTACCCGTTCATGGGCGAGGAATAACGTGAAACGTTTTGTTTTTCGCCCAAAGCCGTAGTAGGTTGGCGGCGATGATGAGAGGAAGCCATGAATGCCGTTGACACATCGAGCCACATTCACCAGGATGCCGAAGGGCGGGCCTGGATTGACGACACCAATGTCAAGGTCATCGAAGTCATCCTCGACCACATCGCTTACGGCTGGAGCGCGGACGAGATCCATGTTCAACATCCGCATCTTTCGCTTGGGCAGATTCACGCGGCGCTTTCATATTACTTCGATCATCAGCCGGAATACGACAGCTTGATTGAGCAGTCGCTTGAGCAGGCGAATCGACTGGCCACCGCTGCCCAGGATTCCCCCGGTCGCCGTCGGTTGCACGCGATTGGCAAACTTCATTGAGCCTCCGTCTCTATAGGGATGTCCACGTTCCGGCGGCAATTACCATCGGGCTGCGTCGGCGCGAAGTGGATGTTTTAACCGCCCAAACCGACAATGCCGGGCTGCTTCCTGATGATGTTTTACTCGAACGCGCCACTGCGCTCGGTCGAGTGCTCTTCACGCAAGACAAGGACCTGCTTGCGGAGACTCAAGGCTGTCAACGAGGAGGCAAGCCGTTTGCGGGAGTGATTTATGCTCACCAGCTCCGTGTCACCATCGGCCAATGCGTCAATGATCTCGAATTGATGGCCAAGGTTTATGAGCCAGCCGATATGGCGGATCGAGTCGAACATCTGGCGTTGAGATAACCCCGGCCTTCAACGGCGGATCGCACCAGCTCACAAATGAGCTCGTGAAACTTTCCCGTGAAGCGCCTGTGGCGGAGGTCAAGCATGTGCTGACTCATGATTCTGTCCCGCCATGATTTTGCCGTTTCTTCAAAGTTGATCTACGCCTTCAGAAAAAACCCGCGCTGCTTTTCGCTGATGGGCGCGCCGAGTTTTTCCAGCACCTGCATCATGTCCTCCCACACCTTGCGCTTCTCCGTCACCGCCTGATTGTGCAGCAAATAAGACGGATGGAAGGTGGGCATGACCGGGATGTCGCGGAAGATCTGGAACCGGCCCCGCAGCCGGGTGATGCCTTCGCCCCGGCCCAACAACCCCTCCACGGCGGTCGCGCCCAGCGCCACCATGACCGCGGGCCGGACCAGATCAATCTGCTCCAGCAACCAAGGCAGGCAGGTTTTCATTTCCTCCGGCGTCGGTTTGCGGTTGCCGCGGCCTTGCCCCGGCGTATCGGGCCGGCACTTCAAAATGTTGGCGATATAGACCGTCTGCCGGGTGAAGCCCATCGCCTTGATGATGCGCGTCAACAATTGCCCCGCCGCTCCCACAAACGGCTCGCCCTGCGCGTCTTCATCCGCTCCCGGCGCTTCCCCCACGAACATCAGCCGCGCGTGGGCGTCGCCCGTCCCAAAAACCACCGTCCGCCTGGACTTCACCAAATGGGGGCACTTCACGCACGCCATCGCCCGCTCCCGCAAGGCCGCCATCGCCGCCTCTTTCTCCTCACGCCCCCAATCGGCCGCCACTAAGGCCGGCGGCGCTTGAGTTGCGCCGGTTTCCGCCGGTTCCATCGAAACCGCCGCCGCCTCGACAGCCGCCTCTTTTTCAGCCGCGACCAGATTCGGCAGGAGGGGACTCTGTCGCGCCGCGAGCGCCTCCGTTGCCGCCTGCTCTTCGGCCACAACCAAATTCAGTTGTTCCGGCAAAGATTGTTGCAGGGCGAAAAGCGTTTCCGCCTGGACGTTCAGAAACCGGACCCCATTTGCCTGAAGGGTCCGCAGATGCGCTTCGGTTGCCTCCAGTGCGCTTTGATAATGACTCATGCAACCGATGATACCGCCTTGTCCCGGGGCTGCACGGCAATCTTGTTAAATGTTTTTCACCGTTTATTCCCTTTTCCCCTGCCGGGGGTTGAATGGCTTTGACTCCCCGCGCGAACTCGCGCAAATTGAACTGGATGGAAGCAATCGTTCCATGATAAGCAAAACGATGATCGTGCTCGCCAACTCCGTGAAGAGGTCGGGGCGATGCCTTGCTGGGAAAGAGGTGGTGCGCTCCGGCGACAAATGGAAAGTGAGAAACTGGATTCGTCCGGTTGCGACCCCCGACGGAGGCGAAGTTTCCGTTTACAGCATGACGCAGGCATTGGGGCACCATCCAAATCTCCTGGAGATTTTGGAAATTCCATTGGACCGCGCTGTCCCTCTCCCCGACCAGCCAGAGAATTGGCTGCTTGAGACGCCGATCAGGGCGCGGTCATGGAGACTTCTCGGACACTTTGAATGGGCGGAAATGCCAAAATTACTCGACTGTCCTGCACAACTTTGGTGCGATCCGGCTTCAGGTTCACGCCGGGTCAAGGAAGGGTACCCTCGAGTCATGCCAGAACCGGCTTCACTTTACCTCGTGAAGCCAGACAAAATCGAGAGCATCCGTATTTGGTCGGAACGCCGCCACCCATCCGCGGATTACGACACCAAGAAGCATCGCGTTGTGAAACTGCGTTACGCGGGTGTTCTGCACGAATGCGACATTGACGACCCGGATTTTGCGGCCCGATATTATCCGAAATTCCCATCAGCGGACGAGCCAGCCATTGATGTAAAATTGGCGCGTCCGGACGCAACGCTCGTGTGTGTAAGCGTGACCGGAGCATTCCATGGCCATCATTACAAAATTGCGGCTGCTTTTTTCGAACCGCCGCTGGAGAGGAGGGAGTGATCCCGTGAATACGCTGTTCACCATCGGCCATTCGAATCACGAGACAATCGTGCTGTTGCATCTGCTGCGCACTCATGCAGTCCAGGCGGTGGCGGATGTGCGTTCGCACCCTTACAGCTCACGGTTTCCGCAATTCAATGCGCCGGTTTTGGAGCGCAACCTGAAAGAGAGCGGTTTGCTTTATGCGTTCCTGGGGCGTGAACTGGGGGCCAGGCGTGAGGAACCGTGTTGCTACGTGGACGGCCAGGCGCGCTACGACCTCGTCGCCAAGACCAGTGCGTTTGCCGAAGGACTGGATCGCGTCCTTAAAGGGCTCGCCAATTACCGTCTTGCCCTGCTGTGCGCGGAGAAGGACCCGCTGACCTGTCACCGAACCATCCTGGTTTGCCGACATCTGCGAAGCAAAGGCTTTCCCATTCAACACATTCTCCCCGACGGCAGCCTTGAGTCTCATGAAGCTGCGGAGAATCGCCTGCTCATCCTCCTGGGAAAAGAGCAGCCCTCTTTGTTCGCCACGCGCGAGCAACTGATTGAGGAGGCTTATGACGAACAAGGCCGCCACATTGCATTCCGTCAAACAAACCGGGCTTTTGAAGAAGATTTGCAGCCCACTGCCACACCATGAGAGTTTGCACCATCGGGTTCACTCGCAAGAATGCGGAGGATTTTTTCGGTCGCTTGCAAAAGGCCGGCGTGAAACGCGTGGTGGATGTGCGGCTGAACAATGTTTCGCAATTATCCGGATTTAGCAAACGCGACGACTTAAAGTACTTTCTCAGGAGCATTCTTGGCATTGACTACGTGCATGCTCCCCTCCTTGCCCCAACACAAGACATCTTGGATGAATTCAAGAAGAACAAAGGCGAATGGAAAGTTTATGAAGATAAATTTCTGCGCTTGATCCAGCATCGGCAGATTGAGAAGCACATCGCGAAGGAGATGATTGAAGACGCCTGTCTTTTGTGCAGCGAAGATAAACCGCATTTTTGCCACCGGCGACTCGTTGCGGAGTATCTAAACGAGAAATGGGGACACTTGACGGTTGAACACTTATGACTGTAAGTTGTTTATCCTTAACTGTTTACAAAATAAAACCACACCATTAACTTAACCTCATCGGCATCACGACATACAGAAACGGGCCGTTGATTTTCAGGACTCCCGGGCTTAACTCGTCAATCAATTCCAGAAAAACTTCGTCCTCGGTCAAGACATTGAGCGGATCAATCAGATAAGCCGGGTTGAAAGCAATTTGCAAGTCATTGCCCTTGTAGTTAATCGCCAGCGTTTCACGCGCCTCTCCCACATCCGGGGAGTTGGCGGTGATGGCCAGATTGTTCCGCCCAATGGCCAATTTCACGGAATTTGCCTTGTCACTGGTCATGATTTGCGCGCGGCGCAACGCCGCCAGCAATTCCTCCCGCGGCAGGGCCACCCGCTCCTTGGCTTCGCTGGGTATCACCTGCTTGTAATTGGGATAATTTCCCTCCACCAGCTTGGAAATCACCACGGCTAAATTACCTTTCCCGTCGGCCAACGACAAGGAAACCTGGTTCTCACTGAATTTCATCTCCGCGTCGCCTTTGTCCCCAAGCAACCGTGTTATTTCGTTGACCGCCTTTGTGGGCAGGATGAACTCGCCCTGGCTGTTTTCCGGGATATCCACCTCCTCGTCCACCAAAGCCAGCCGCCGTCCATCGGTGGCCACCATGGTCATCTTATGTTCCTTGAGGATTAGGAAAATTCCGTTCAAGACGTAGCGGGATTCGTCATTCGAGATTGCGAAGGAGGTCTTGCGCAGCATGCTCTTTATTTTTTCCTGCGGCAGGACGATTTTTTTGTCCTCCTTGAATTTCTGGACGGGTGGAAATTCATCGGCGCTCAATCCGTTAATTTTATAAAATGAAGCCCCGGCCCGCACACTACAGGCATGCTTCTCATCCACCTCCAGTTCAATTTCCGGGCTGCCCAGTTCCCGAACCACCCCAAAAAATCGTTTCACCGGGATGGTCGCCGATCCCTTTTTCTTAACACTGGCTTCCACAGTGCAGGTTATGGTCACGTCCAAATCGGTGGCGGTAAATTCCACCTTGTTGTCCTCCGCCTTCATCAGCACGTTGGAAAGAATGGGCAGGGTGGTTCGTGTGCTCACAACATTTTGAACGGCTTGCAGGCCGTGAATGAGCTTTTCTTTGGCGATGGTTAGATTCATGCGAGCCTCTTAATATGATATTCCTATGTACAAAGAAAGATTATTATTATTAAGAATGGTGAATAATTGAAAAAAACGGCGTTGTCAAGCCGCTGTTCAGCCACTTGCGAATAAAAAAGCGTGGGGATAAAGGCCCGCCAGACATCGCGGAACACGGAAAAGGCGCAGTTGTTGGAGGACGGCACACACAATTCACAGGCATTTCAAAGGCAACGCGCCTGCTTAATGACATGCAGAAAACCCTCTGCAACCGATTCAACTTCTTTCAAAGTCGAGTCCCGGCCAAGGGAAAATCGGACCAGCGAATTGGCAAGGCGTTTTTCAACCCCAAGAGCCAGCAAAACATGCGATGGCTCCAATGAACCCACCGAACAGGCTGAACCGCTGGACGCGCAAATTCCCAGCAGATCAAGACCGGCCAGCAGTGTAATACTGTCGCAACCGGCCACGGTGAAGGCCACAGTGTTGGCCAAACGTTGTCGCAGCGAGCCTCGAAATTCAACGCCGTCCATGAAATGGATGCAGGTGATCAGCCGCGTTGTGAGAGGGGTTAACGCTTCAGGCGAAAACACGGGCATCCTGATGAAACGGCTGTGAGCCTCCGCAAAGCCGATTATTCCGGCCATATTCTCCGTTCCGGCACGCCGCTCGTTTTCATGGCCGCCGCCGAAGAGAATTGGGTCCGGATGCAGAGGAGAGCGCACAAACAAAGCCCCTGCGCCTTTGGGTCCGTAAAATTTATGGGAGCAAACTGAAACCAAGTCGGCATTAAACTGATCAATGCATCTAAAAGGCTCCTTGCCAAACCATTGCACCGCATCGGTGTGAAAAATAACGCCACGCGACCGGCAGATCTCTCCCAAAGTGCCGACGGGTTGAATTGTGCCAATTTCATTGTTGGCCGCCATAATGGAAACCAGGATCGTTTCCGGTCGGATGGCCCTGCCTAAATCATCCGGCGAAACCAAGCCCTCTTCGTCAACGGGAAGATAAGTAACCGAAAACCCCTCTTTTTTCTCCAAGTATTCAAAGCAATGAAGCACGGCATGATGCTCGATGCGGGAGGTGATGAGATGCCGTCCTTTGTCCCGCAGCAGCCGCGCCGTGCCGAAGATCGCCAGGTTGTTGCTTTCCGTGCCGCCGCTGGTGAAGACGACTTCGCTGGGCTTGCTTCCCCAAACCTGGGCCACCCGGGCGCGGGCATCATCCAGGATGGATCGGGCCTCTTGCCCCACATGATGGATGCTGGAAGGGTTGCCAAACACCCCGCTCAAAAGTGGCAGCATGGCCTCGCGCACCTGCGGATCCAGCGGCGTGGTCGCGTTGCAGTCGAAATAAATTGTTTTGGGCTGGCTCACGGCGGCGGTTCAGAAAGCTCTCATTAAGGCAAAAAGGCAAGACGTCACAGGCACAGCAAAGCAATTTGAACCCGCCCAATTCAACTTAAACCCAGGCCAGGGAGGCAATCCCCTCCTGTTCCCGCCTGCCCCCGCCGCCTGGATCATCAGTGGAGTTGTCCGCCGGGGGCGTTCGTGTTGGGGGCAGCGCCGCTGACGATCACGCCGCCGGGAGAAGTTCCGTTCATCATGACGCCGCCGGGAGGCCCGCCGCTGACAATCACTCCTCCTGGCGAAGCGCCGGCTGGTTGCGCGCCGCCAATGATCACACCCCTGGGACCGGCTGTGAAGGAATTGACGGGGCTGCGAATCCCGCCAAGAATGTTGGAGCCAAACCGGCCACCGGGCGGCTGTCCGCTCAGCACCCCGCCGGGAGGAAAGCCCGGCCAACCAGCCCCGCCGACGAGCACATTGGTCAGCCGGCCACCGGGGGGATTCTGCCCATGCATCGTTCCGCCAACCGGGCCTGCATACCATGTTCCTCCCAAAGGCGCCGGGCCGAACCAGCCACCCAATGCCGCCGGGTTGGTTCCGCTGAAATAACCAGGCCATGAGGTGCGGCCCATCAATGCCGGGGTGAAGGCCCCGCCGATGGGCGCATACGGTTGCGGGGCGGGCGAGGCCGCCAGAGGCGCAACGGCGGCGTTTGTTGGAGCGACAGCTTTGCCATTATTGGTGGCGGCCTGGGGAGCGGCAACCGCCCCGCCGGCCAGCAGCCCAAACACGCCAGCCACCGTGAAGATCCTCTTAAAAAAATGACCTTTCATGAATCTAAAATAATCCCGTTTCGCCCTCTCCGCAAATGGGGTAAAACCCTGCCCTGCCCGAGGGCGGCGCTCCCGGTTTGGGCGGTGGCGGGGCAAATTGATTGCGGATTTTCGCCCGCCCGTTTAGGCTCGCCCCGATGAACGTCAAAATCATTTACTATCTTGATGTCACCTCTTCCTGGTGTTATTGGGGCGAGGCGGCCTGGGCGGAACTCAAACAGCGCTACGCCGCCCAGCCGGTGGAATTCAGTTGGCGCATCGCCTTGCTTGACCAGGCTGCCCTCCCGGCCTCGACGGCCCAAATGGAATGGTTCTACCGCCGCAGCGGCACCATCATGCGCTCGCCTTTCATGCTCAACACCGGCTGGTTTGAGGGCGGCCAGAAGGAATATCTCGCACCCAATGCCGTGGCCGAAGCGGCCAGGGATTTCGGCGTGACCGATGACCGCGTCCGCCTGGCCATCGCCACCGCCGCCCTGCGCGAGGGTCAAAAAGTCCTCCGAGCCAAAATCTCCGCCGCCGTCGCGGCCAAAGCGGCCCGATTGGACGCCGCCAAGCTGCTGGCCGGGGCGCAATCCGGGGAGGTAGAGAAGCGCGTGCGCGCCTCCACCGCCGAATTCCACGCCCTGCAGGTCACGCAACGGCCCACGTATGTTTTGACCAACAACATAGGCGACCGCGCCGTTTTTTCCGGCCTGGTCAAGGCCGCCCCCGTGGCCGCGGCGATTGACGCCATGCTGGAGGACGCCGCCGCCTACGCCAGCCACGCGGCGCATTTTGGAAATCCTCCCTCCAGTTGAGGAGCCAAAAAGCGCGTGCGAACGGGCTTGATTTGCGGCGCGGTTGGAGACAAGCTTGGGCAAATGGGAGTACCGAATGCCCCAGCGACATTGACCGCCGCGCAACTGACCGAGTTGAACAACCAGCTCGCGCACATGCGCCACGAGATCAACAACCAGTTGGCCATGGTGGTTGCCGCCCTGGAATTGATGCGATTCCGCCCCGAAATGCGCGACAAAATGCTCACCACCATCAGCCAGCAACCGCCCCTGATCATGGCCGAGGTGGCCAAATTCTCCGCCGAATTCGAGCAGGCCTTCGGCATCACCCGTGGCTGAGAGCGATGGAGCCGACCGATGCGGAGTTGATCGCCGCCGTCCTCCACGGGGACTCGGCCAGCTTCGAGCCGCTGATCGTAAAATATCAGCCGCGCGTCTTTGCCACTGCCCGCCGCTATGCCCGGCGCGAGAGCGAAGTCGAAGACATCGTCCAGGAGGTCTTTATCAAGGCCTTCCAAAAACTCGGCAGCTTCCGCGGCGAGGCTCCCTTTGAGCATTGGCTCATGCGCCTGGCCGTCAGGACCTGCTACGATTTTCTCCGCCTCCACCAGCGCAACCGCGAAACCCCCTTCACCGAACTCTCCCAGCCGGAAACCGACTGGCTCGACAAATTCGTCGTCGAACCCGGCGCCGACGACGAACATGCCGAGGCGGCCCGGCAATTGATCCAGCGCATCCTGACCCGCCTGTCGCCTTCCGCCCGGCTGGTCATCACCCTGCTCGAAATCGAGGAGCGCCCGGTCAAGGAGATCGCCCAGATCACCGGCTGGTCGGTTCCGCTGGTCAAAGTCCGCGCTTTTCGCGCCCGGGCCGAGATGCGGAAAATACTGGCAAAAATCACCAAAGAGAAGTACCTGTAACCGTCTGCGCCAGACTGCCGTCTGTAGAAATAGCTGTTATGAAACTGAGCGATTTGCAAACCAAACTAATCGAAGCAGCCCGCAAGGAACCGCTGCAGGACCATGTCCCGTATGCCTTCGAGAAGCGCATCATGGCGCGTCTGGCCGGCATGGTGCCGCTCAATTATTGGGCCTTGTGGGGGCGGACCCTCTGGCGCGCCGCCATTTCGTGCGTGGCCATCACCCTTTTGTGCGGCGTTTGGTCCATTGCCTCCGCCCCCAAGGGAGACAATTCCGACAGTTTTGCCCAGGCCTTTGAACGCGCGGTTTTCGCCTCTTCCGATCAGCATCTTGAGGACATTTGGTGAGCCCCTGGAAAGTCATTTTCGCCACCATGGTCATTTTTGTCTGTGGTGTGGTGACGGGCGCTTTGGTCATAAAGACCCAGGGCTGGCACGAGCCGCCTCCCAGCCGCGGCGCCGCTCCCCGCCTTGGCGTGCCGGGTCCGATTCCCATTTGGGAGATTATTAGCCGGCTTAATTCTGAATTGGACCTGACCCCCGAGCAGCTTCAGAAAATTGAAAAAATCATGCAGGACAGCCAGGCCACCAACACCGCCATCCGCAAAACAATCGCCCCGTTGTTGAAGGCGGAAGTGGAACGGGCCCACCAAGCCATCAAGGAGAGGCTGAATCCGGAGCAACAGATAAAGTACGCCGCATTCCTCCTCAAGGAACAGCAAAGGACGGAGGGCCAGAGAGGCCGTGGCGGCGAGCGGGGAGGGCGGGCGAGGAACCCCAATCGCGCTTCAACCAATGGCGCCCCGGAAGGAACACGCGGCAGAATGGACGCAGCGGTCCCAACCAACAGCCCCTCCACCAACGCCCCTTGACCCCGCCGGACGCGGCGCGACGGGAGTTTGCAATTTGGCCCGGGCGGCTACAATGCGCGCCGGCATGGAGACCAATAAATTCCATCAACCGGGAGACCAGCGCGCCGCCAGGGTGGAAGACCTCTTCGCCATCGTCGCGCCCCGTTACGATGTCATCAACGACCTGCAAAGCCTCGGCCTGCACCGCCGTTGGAAGCGCACCCTGGTCAACCTGGCCGCCGTTCAGCCCGGCGATCGCGCCCTGGATGTCTGCTGCGGCACGGGCGACGTCGCCTTTGCCCTGCGTCAGCGCGGCGCGGCAGTGACGGCCCTGGATTTCAGCCCCGCCATGCTGGCCGTCGCGCAACAGCGCGCCAAAAATTCCCGCCCGACGCAAATCACACCGCCGCCGCCGGTGCAATTCCTGCGCGGCGACGCCCTCCACTTGCCCTTCCCCGGCGAATCCTTCGACATCGTGACCGTCGCCTACGGGCTGCGCAATTTGGCCGATTGGGAGCGCGGCCTGGAGGAAATGTGGCGGGTGGCCCGGCCCGGCGCGCGCCTGCTCGTGCTCGACTTCGGCAAGCCCGGCAACCCGTTCTGGCGCTGGTTGTATT